>Ga0247760_1000071_pt1 | contig 92402 bp, 96 predicted proteins | sample UWRJL171409R4_FD_179936 | JGI IMG/M metagenome (GOLD analysis project Ga0247760, IMG submission 179936) | Plant litter microbial communities from Arlington Agricultural Research Station in Wisconsin, United States - UWRJ-L171-409R-4 | ecosystem: Environmental > Terrestrial > Plant litter >...
GAGAACCCGACCTACCCTACGCAGTCCGACGTCAAGATGGCTGCCCTCGTCAAATCGATCAATACAAAAATCAGGTCTCATCCAGTGCTGAACTATGTTTGCTCAACTCGTAGGACTCCCTTCCCCAAGCACAGAAGTCTCTCGGCACAGCTTGATTACATTTCGTCATGAGGAACACCTGGCTCAGGACTTCGTCACATCCGAGCTGATGAGCCCTCACTGTTCGGCCAAGTCCCCGGATGCATGTCAAGTAATGCAGAGACAGAGTCTTTGCTTTTTCTTAAGCAATTTGAGAGCTCGATTGTTCCTCTTCACTAATCTACCTGCTGGAGATATCACCTACGGACCTTGATGCCCGGGATCGCTTTCAGTATGCGATTGCTAACTTGATGAGCAGACTTCTGGGGCCCCGTCTCCAACTTCGGCATTCCAGTGGCCGCAGTTGCGGATACCCAGAAGAGCCCCGATCTGTATGTACCCCTAAGCGTCACGGCCGTCCCCTTTTCCGTCCGTGGTCTATCATGAACTCAGCCCCCGCAGCTGAGACCACCTGCTAAGCTATGATTGGACAGCATCTCCGGCAAGATGACGTTCGCACTCACCATTTACTCGGCGACGTTCATGCGGTATGCGCTCGCCGTCACGCCGAAGAACTATTTGCTGTTTGCGTGCCATTTCATCAACGAGGGCGCGCAGCTGACACAAGGCTATCGCTATCTCAATTGGCATCACTGGGGTGGCAAGGAAAAGGTTGGGTTGCGGGGCGCCGTGGAGGTAGGGAAAGAGAAGGCTAAAGAGCTTGAGTCCAAGGTTGAGTCCAAGATTGAGAATGCTGTTGGGAAGAAGTGAGAGGTTGGCTATGAAGATAGCTGGAGGTGAGAATTGGTGATGGTGGTGAGGGACACAGGATGGGTGATTGAGCATGGCGCCGTCGGTCTCTTGTGGTAATGGGCATGTTTCCTGATCGTGGCAGGAGTCTACCGCCCAAGTTGTATCAAGTATATGTAAAGCACGGAAACGTCAGGCCCTGGGGAGGGTTCGGTATTGAATTGGCGAAGAGACAGAGCCCTCAAGGGCGCTATGATTGCTTCCTCATTGGGATTGTTATCGTATCACCATTGTCGACTCACGAGCGGGAGATGTTACTTGCTACGGACCACTCTGTTCTGGATCTGATTGAGATTCGCGAGTTCAACAAGGGTTTGACGTGAGGAACTGCCAAGTGTCTAAGTGCGACTATCATTCGAAACCGGACTCTTGGCAGCTCCCTGCTCACCTTGAATTTGACCGAGACAGCTTGAACGCGTACGCTCTATTCTGATCATTTGACATCTCTTTGAAACGATCGACATGCTACGAGGCTCTCCGCCAAGGCATTGACTCACCGTGTACATCTCCTCCCTCCCAACATCCTAGATATTTAGACCTTTAAGTTGAGTGTGGGGGGCGAAGGGGCAACATATTGGACATGGAGAGGAGAAGGCTGAACGGCAAGGCAGTTTCGGGCTTTGCCAACAATAAACCGAGGTGAAAATGGCTCAAAGCGCGAGGCCAAGCCGAAGGCCAGTTTGTGGGAAAATGTAGACTCTTTGCTTGCTAGGTACGCATGGAATTGAGCCCGAACGCCGAGCGGGTGCTACATCCCCTGAAGGGGCCTCGGAGACGGTTCGGTGTACGCGGGGTCTGGTGATAAGCAGTACGTTGAAAATGGCGCACAGGGGCGGAATGCGGCTGTACTAATGACAATGCGGTATGAGAAACGGCGGCAATTGCGCCTATGACTGAGCTCGTACTTATTGACACACATGTTGGCGGGAGGAGCTAACACGCCGGGCGAGAATAGGATATTCACCGATCCGTACGCTGTCCAACTCGAGACCCGAGTGATGAAGCGGGTCTCCCGAGACCCGAGATAACACATGGCGGGGTAGTGAGCGTGTGCTGCGACCACCCGTACCATCATCAGGCGGAGGAAGGGGATTTGGAAATAACGAAAGGCTTCTGGTGTATTAACGGGCGAATGGGACTATCCTCGGCTAGACGAACAAGATCGAGACTCAAACTTGTGTCTGAGCATCAGGGCACAAACATCTGATCTGACACCCGGTGGAGGAGCTTGCTGCATCGGGGAAGCGGCCGGGTTTCTGTCTCATCAGGTGTTCAAATGTCAAGGCGTCAGCCAAACACCTCGGAAGTAACCTAACTTAAAGAAATTTTGGACCCGACAGCAAGCAGACAATTCTCCAAACAGTTGTGATGACTCCTTGAGTCTGTCGACCCCCTTATCCCCGCGATTGAGGGCTTCGAGGGCGTATTGGCCTTAGTAATACCGCTTATATCGACCGTGCTTTGGTTGGCCGGCCACCTAGGCGACTTCTGTCGTCAATCGCTCCGATCACGGGCGAAGGAGAAAAAAATCTGCAACTGACGCAACCAAGCTTTGGTTTGCGCCCTGTCTCACGGGGCTCGCGGTGGACGACATGCAGCAAGCGCCTCAAAATTGCTTGGCGCAGTCGGCTCAAGGTGAATCCCCCTGTCGACCCGAGCCCTCCACCAAGGGCCCCGCACGCAGTGTGGCCAGAGCTTCGGGGGTGGAATATCGATCTCTTGCACATGTGCGATGCCTACCATGGGAATTTGGAGAACTCCCAGCTCCCGACCAACAGTTAACCAATTGGCATCGCCGATGTATCAACGATACGGCCCGGATCTGTTTCCATGCGACTGCTACTTCCATGGTCTGTCTGCGCAATCTTGAGGTCGTTTGCTAAGAGGATTTGCGGGCATCCCACGGTGATCTGTCTCGTTGCCGTGGGTTACAGCAGGGCTCCTCTCTGCTGTCTGAGAAGGATAGAAAAAAGAAGCAGATTAGTAGGGGTTTGCATCCATGCTCCGTGAGGCCGAGATGGTTGTCGATGGGATCCCCGAGCTGCAGGCCGGCGTGGTGCACGTTGGAACTCCGCTTGCCGCAGGAAAGCGCGAAGTGAAGAGAGCAAAAAGACTCACCAGGTCACTCGCTCACGCGGCCATTGGCTGAGCTCCGTCCATGGATTGGCAGGCACGATAGCTACCTGACAAGCTGATCCTTGTTTGACGTCCAACTGGTTGTCCTTTAACCACTTTAGGTGCCGCTCGGCATGGGAGTTTGACTAGACAGTCGTCTTGACGTTGACAAAATCCCCTCACCACCCCCGTTGACGCTGTCGGGACCTCCTCTTCTCTCTCCTCCTCTCCTCACGCTCACTGTCCTGGCGAAGCCCCCGTGCTCCCTCTCCAAACGAAGGATAGCCATACCGGTCATCGTTCTACGGTCATATCATACCATTATCTCCAGCCGGCCACCTCGTCTCGCCGGAGCTCGTAGCTCCTGTGCCAGTCGAGCTGTTGAGCCGAGCAGCAAGGTTTACCCGGAGCTCTCGAGGAGCTTTTTGGCTTGTCAACCCCACCATCGAACAACCCCGCCGTCTCCGTCATAGGCCGCCGGCCCCCCCTCGATATCCCACTACAACATCCCACGCCCTGTCGCTCCGTTTCCTCGACGCAACTCTCTCCCCGTGATCGCAAGCTCCGACCCCAATTGATTCGCCATGTCTGCCGACAAGACGAGCGACAAGTACGAGGAGGTTTTTGAGGATGGCGAGTCCGGCAAGCAGACCCAGACGGTGCACCGTATCCGTGCCAATTCGACCATTATGCAGCTGAACAAGATTTTGGGTTAGTGAGACTCGCATGTGCTCGTGCGGAGGAAGCTCGCGACAGAGCTCCTGCAGCTTCCCGCCTCAATTGGTGCCCATGGCTGACGCGATGCAATTCGGATGAACAGTTGCGAACAGAGGAGAAATCCGTAGGTATCCCCTGCTATGATTCCACTTGCTTCGCGGAGGCTGACCTTGATTTAGCAATTCGTGTATGTTTGATTTAATCCGTCGAGTGATTGTGTTGGGACAGCTAAGCTCACTTTGGATTTCCCTGTAGATCTTTAGAACAGTGAGTTTCGCCCCCTTGCCCGCTCCCCTTGAGGTCGACATGACTGACCTGGTGTAATCAGGCGCACGAGTTGTCTCTTCATACCATTGCTATCTTCAGGTGAGCACCTTGGCGAGTAAGACGCCACACTGGGCCAGATCGCTGATTTTGTAGTTATGAGGATCGTCTATCGATGCACAGGCAGAGTACGCGCGGGACTTGTTGACCCCTTTTGGTATAAAAAAAAACCCTCCCAGCTAACATTGTCGTTACAGAGGCCGACGAAGCATATGTGATCGGAAAGCGTGGGCAATACACTCCTGTCGGCGCCTATCTTGCCAGTGACGAAATCGTCAAGATTGCTGTTGAGCATGGTGCCCAGATGATCCATCCTGGTACGTTCGCCTGAAATCAAACACAGTTCTCAGTACTGACAATCTTGAAGGCTATGGGTTTCTATCTGAGAATGCCGAGTTTGCTCGCAAGGTCGAGAAGGCAGGCCTTATCGTGAGTGATATCCATGTTGACCCACAGCGGCCCACTATGTTGACACTCCGGGATCCCTATAGTTTATCGGACCCTCCCCTGAGGTCATCGATGCCCTTGGCGACAAGGTTTCGGCCAGAAAGCTCGCCACCGCTGCTAATGTGCCCGTTGTGCCCGGTACCGAGGGCGCGGTAGAAAGGTTCGAGGAGGTCAAGAAGTTCACAGACGAGTATGGATTCCCCATCATCATTAAGGCCGCGTATGGCGGTGGTGGCCGTGGTATGCGAGTCGTCCGCGACCAAGAGTCTCTCAAGGAGGCTTTCGAGCGTGCAACTTCCGAGGCGAAGAGCGCATTCGGAAACGGCACCGTTTTCGTCGAGCGATTCCTGGACAAGCCTAAGCACATCGAGGTGCAGCTCCTTGGTGACAACCATGGAAACGTGGTCCATCTGTACGAGCGCGACTGCTCTGTCCAACGCAGACACCAGAAGGTTGTCGAAATTGCCCCGGCAAAGGACCTTCCGGTAGAAGTGCGTGATGCGATCCTGGCCGACGCCGTCAAGTTGGCTAAGTCGGTTAACTACCGCAACGCTGGTACGGCTGAGTTCCTCGTCGATCAACAAAACCGCTACTACTTCATCGAGATCAACCCCCGTATCCAGGTTGAGCACACCATTACCGAGGAGATTACAGGCATCGACATTGTCGCAGCGCAGATCCAGATTGCCGCTGGCGCGACGCTTGAGCAGCTGGGACTCACCCAAGATCGCATCTCCACTCGGGGCTTCGCTATTCAGTGCCGAATCACCACCGAGGACCCCGCGAAGGGTTTCCAGCCGGATACAGGAAAGATTGAAGTATACCGTTCTGCTGGTGGCAACGGTGTACGTCTCGATGGTGGCAATGGTTTCGCTGGCGCTGTCATCACCCGTAAGCTCTCTCCGCTCGCCTTTCACACTCTACCTGCTTGATTTAGGGCAATGCTGACACTTTCTAAGCACACTACGATTCAATGCTTGTTAAAGCAACTTGCCACGGCTCCACATACGGTATGTCGGTGTGCCTAACCCCCTTCGCAGCATCTCCAGAGGAGCCCTTCGCTTCTGGAAGCAAACCCCTATGCAGAATAGCGACTGACAATAGCTCTCAGAAATCGCCCGCCGAAAGATCCTTCGCGCCTTGATTGAGTTCCGCATTCGTGGTGTGAAGACGAACATCCCATTCTTGGCTTCTCTCCTGACCCACCCGACCTTTATTGAAGGCAACTGCTGGACAACCTTCATCGACGATACCCCGTCCCTATTTGATCTCGTCGGTAGCCAGAACCGTGCTCAAAAGCTTTTGGCATATCTCGGAGATGTTGCTGTCAACGGAAGCAGTATCAAGGGACAGATTGGAGAGCCCAAATTCAAGGGTGATATCATTGTTCCCGACCTTTTCGATGCTTCTGGAAACAAGCTTGATGTTTCGCAACCTTGCACCAAGGGATGGCGGAATGTCATCTTGGAAGAAGGGCCCAAGGCCTTTGCCAAGGCCATCCGCAACTACAAGGGCACCCTTCTTATGGACACGACATGGCGTGATGCCCACCAGTCTCTGCTCGCGACTCGTGTGCGAACAGTCGACTTGCTGAACATTGCTAAGGAGACGAGCCACGCTCTCAGCAATCTTTACAGTCTTGAGTGCTGGGGAGGTGCCACCTTCGATGTTGCGATGCGTTTCCTTTACGAGGATCCCTGGGACCGTCTTCGCAAGATGCGCAAGCTGATTCCTAACATCCCTTTCCAGATGCTCCTGCGTGGTGCTAACGGTGTCGCCTATTCGTCTCTCCCTGACAATGCCATCGACCACTTTGTCGACCAGGCGAAGAAGAACGGAGTGGATATTTTCCGCGTTTTCGATGCCCTGAACGACATCAACCAACTTGAAGTTGGTATCAAGGCCGTGCAGAAGGCCGGTGGTGTCTGCGAGGGTACCGTTTGCTACAGCGGTGATATGCTCAACCCCAAGAAGAAGTACAACCTTCTGTACTACCTGGAAGTTGTCGACAAGCTGGTAGCCCTCGACATCGATGTCCTTGGCATCAAGGACATGGCGGGCGTCCTCAAGCCTCACGCTGCTACTCTTCTTATCGGCGCTATCCGGAAGAAGTACCCTGATCTCCCTATCCACGTCCATACCCACGACTCGGCTGGTACTGGTGTGGCTTCGATGGTAGCTTGCGCTATGGCTGGTGCTGACGCTGTCGATGCTGCCACCGACAGCATGTCCGGTATGACCTCTCAGCCCAGCATGAACGCCATTCTTGCTTCTCTTGATGGAACCGACAGGAACCCCGGACTGGATGTTCACCACGTCCGTGCTCTCGATTCGTACTGGGCACAGCTTCGTCTGCTCTATTCGCCGTTCGAGGCGCACCTTTTGGGTACCGACCCCGAGGTTTACGAGCACGAGATCCCTGGCGGTCAGCTCACCAACATGATGTTCCAAGCCTCTCAACTCGGCCTTGGCTCCCAGTGGCTGGAGACCAAGAAGGCTTATGAGCATGCCAACGATCTTCTCGGCGATATTGTCAAGGTCACGCCGACTTCCAAGGTTGTCGGTGACCTTGCCCAATTCATGGTTTCCAACAAACTGTCCCCTGAAGATGTGAAGGCTCGTGCTGCGGAGCTTGACTTCCCTGGGTCCGTTCTTGACTTCTTCGAGGGATTGATGGGCCAGCCGTATGGAGGATTCCCGGAGCCGTTGCGCACCAATGCGCTGCGTGGGCGCCGAAAGCTGGACAAGCGCCCGGGCTTGTTCCTTGAGCCCGTCGATTTCGCTAAGATCAAGAAGGACCTCCAGCGCAAGTTCGGTGGTAATGTGACCGAGTGCGACGTTGCAAGCTACGTCATGTATCCGAAGGTCTTTGAGGACTACAAGAACTTTGTCACCAAGTTTTCAGACTTGTCTGTGCTCCCGACAAAGTACTTCCTGTCGAAGCCCGAGATTGGAGAGGAGTTCCACGTCGAACTTGAGAAGGGCAAGGTTCTCATCTTGAAGTTATTGGCTGTTGGTCCCCTTTCCGAGAATACTGGCCAGCGTGAGGTGTTCTACGAAATGAATGGCGAGGTTCGCCAGGTCACCGTCGACGACAAGCAGGCGTCGATCGAAAATGTCAGCAGGCCCAAGGCTGATCCCACTGATTCGAGCCAGGTTGGCGCGCCCATGGCTGGTGTGCTTGTTGAGCTTCGTGTCCATGATGGAACCGAGGTGAAGAAGGGCGATCCGCTTGCCGTTCTGAGCGCCATGAAGATGGTTAGTTATTTCCACTCCAAAATGCCTAGCTTTCCAGTGTTATTTTCTGTCCCGCCGCTAACACGATTTCCCAGGAAATGGTTATCTCCGCTCCTCACAATGGTGTGGTCTCTTCTCTTGTGCTGAGAGAGGGCGACTCTGTTGACGGGTCCGACTTGGTTTGCCGTATTGTAAAGGCTAGCGACAAGTGAGCAGTGGCTGGGCAGCAAAACTACCCTGGGCCTAGCTTCAAAATACCAGCTGGCCACTAGAATGTTTTTCACGACGCAGAGTTGTGACTTCGTGTTTTTAAAGGGGAATGTGGATGTGGGTGTGACCAACGTGGTTTGTGTCATTAGGAGGCAGACATGTTTGTAGAAGGACTTTGGTCCTCCGTCCTCTATACCTAGCCAAATATCACTTTATTAAGCAATGGTAATGGGTTGTGAAACGCAAATATTCCCAGCAGTTGGGATGGGCTGTTGCTATACGTCTACGAGAGCTTGGTTTTGGAAAACTTTGTATGTAGCCCATATATCCTATGACGTATATCAAATGGCCAGGAACAAATACATGGAGGCAGGTTAATCGAATCAAGGCAAATCAGGGAAGGACGAAACGAACTTCAATAAACAACGAAATCGAATTATCATACAGGTATTGTGGCACATAAAAATATTTCTGGTCCTTAGTTTCCGCCTAATGGGCCTCGGGAATAGTCACGCTAAAGACCTCCTTTTGACGGAAACAGACATCCATCCGCGCCCTAATTAGAGTTACAGTGGGGCATTTTCACACACTCGACGGGCTTGCCTGGAGAGCCAGGCTCCTTTATGGGAAGAAACCAGCACCCGGACGTAGGGTCGAAAATGCAATTCATATGGCGCCCAGACCTAGGGTCGTAGGCAACCTTCTAGAAGCCATAACCGGTCGGCTGAGGTGCGAACCCATTTGTGAAGGGAGCCGGTGAGGTGCGCCCTGCGCCAGCCGGCCCGGCTGTAATCATGAGCCTACCGCCACCGAGGATTGGTGTGTTATCCTCGGCCGACTCCTGCTCCAGCTCTTTGGCCTTTCGCGCCTCGTTATCCGCCTTCAACGTAACCAACTCTTTGGTCTGCTGGCAGAGGAGGTTGATCATGTACGGCATGGAAAAGTCGTTGAGGCCATTGCGCCATGACAGCTCCAACACGACATCGGGTCGGATGAGGTCATAGCACGCGTAAAGCATGCCCACGTAGCACTCGCGGTTACCGATGTCGACGAACTGAACATCAAGGGTTAGTCAGGGACAAATGTTAGGGGATGGAATACTCACGTATCGCAAAAGCTCTTCGACAACATCAGACTTCCCGGAAATGGCCGCGGTCTCGATGGCATCCTTCCAGAGTTTGTCCTGCTTAGACAGGTTGATGGACTTCTCCCACCGCTTGTTCTTGCGGTAGATGCTGGCAGCAATCTGCCTGAAGAAGACCAAGTCGTGCTTCTCAAGACGACCTGCAAGAACAACGGCATCGTAGTTATCATAGTTCTCAACCGAGTCGCGAAGCGTCTTGTAGTCCTCCTCCTCAATGAGAAGGTCGTTGATGGCGTCATTAACAGTGCGCTTGTTCTGCGACTGGACGTTGAGTAGGAAGGGCTTGATGAGTGGGAGGTTGTCTGACTTCTGGAACATGCGCACAACTCGGTTAACGTCAATGCGTGGCGTCAAGGCCTGAAGCAAATCGGTCAACAGAGAAGGGTGCTGTTCCAGATAGAAGTTTATGGCCTTGTAGTAGATCTCCAAGTTAGCGACCTTGATGGTGATCTCTTTGAACTGCTGGTGCTCCCAGGAATCTTCAGGCCTCTCCATGACAGCGAGTGCCGCGTTGTCGAACTCGTCGTAGTTGTAGTAGCAGAACACCAGTTCGGGCCACAGGTTGGCCTCCTCGCAAGCCTTGATCATCTTGGGAAGGTTCATCCTGCTCCAGAACAGCTTGAGGTGCTCCATCACACGTTCAGGACGGTAACGGGAAAGAGCAATGCCGAGCTCAGTAAACATCCCCATGTGCGCACGCTCCAAGCCAAGTCCTTGCTCGAGGAGGCTGATGAGCTCGTCGAAAAAGCCGTTGTACTCATACTGCTTGACCAGGGCCTGAAGCTGCTCAGCATCGACAATCAGATTCAAGCCGCAGATTTGAGCCAGGCGGAACTCCTTTTTGTTCACGCATGCTTCGTGCACCTCCTTCCACACCTTGATATTGTTGGCTTTACGGGCACAATCTACTGCTGCCTGGTAATCGGACAGGTGGACAAGAGTTGTAGCAAGCTTGGCCCAGTTCGAAATGCTCGCGAAGAAGATCTTGGCTGACTCAAAGAGACCCTCAGCATACGCCTTGTCTCCGGATTCTTCGACGTTGGCGACATTGGTGGCTCGGAGAAAGTCCTCAAGTTCAGCCAGCTGATCAAGACGGGCGAAGCAGAACGCAAGAGCGGTATCGATGGCGGGTTCTCGGAGAGTCTTCCGAGCCATGCGGAGGTACTTGACAAGCTCCTCGTTCTTACCCGCGGCAACGGCGATTTCGATAACTTCCTCGTAGTTCTTGGGATCATCGGCCTTGATATATGACTCAATCGAGTCGCTAACCCGAAGGCCGTCCAATTGTGCCTTAGCGACCTTGCTCCAGACCGGGGCAATGTCGACCTCTTCGGCATAAGCTTGGGCGCGGTCGATGCTAACGACGTGCTCGACAAGCACATTGACCGCAGCCTCCTTGTTATCGACCTTCTTGTAGATCCCGAAGGCCTCTTCGTGCAGACCAAGCTCGATGCAGAAGTGGGCGATATCGTCCGCGGAGAAGTTGTCAAGCTTGTGGATGTAGTCCATGACACGGGTCTTGTCAGCCTTGGCAGCGGTCAGCATCAGCAGGTTTTGGAGGTCCTTGCTGTCGCTGAAAGGTGTTGGCTCCAACACGATCTTCTCGAGAAGCTCGATAAGCTCGGCGGGTAAGTCGGCAGCCAAAAAGGCCGCTACCGCCTCAGAAACCTTGGTTGGATCGGTCGATTCCGGAACTGCGGTCGAGATGACTTGGTCGACGACTGAACGCCGATGGAGGTTGTTCTCACTGAGGACAAACATCCAGAGCTCACGGTCGGCACGCTCAAGAAGATACCTCGCTTGAGCCTTGTACATGGAGTTCTCGTTGGTAATGTTGACCAGCTCGAGGTCATTCTGGCCCTTGCTATAGGCGATATATGCCAAGTTCGGATCCCGCTTCTCGCAGTACTTCCCGACCGTCAAGGTGTCATACTGATCGTTCTCCTTAAGGAACTTCTCGGGGTTGTTATTGGAGTCGATATAGATCTTCGCCAATGCGTTGTAAACTGCCTGCTGTTGGTTTCCAGCGGCAAGGGTCGCTTCGAGGAACGGCAGGAGAAGCTTGAGACGGTTCCGAGTCTCAACTTCCTGCACCAGCTCGTCAATAGGGATCGAAACCGGGTTGACAGTCGTAAGAAGGTTCTTGATGATATTCTCATCGCAATCAACGTCAAGAAGTCCGCCAATGACGCCAGGTGTCCTTGAGGGGTTGACCTGCTGAACATACACCTCGATGGACTTGAACTGCTGGTGCTGGTAAAGGTAGAGCACCAGATCGTGGACAAAGTTGAAACGATCGCAAACAACCATTAGAGGAAGCATCTCGCTGAGTTTAGCCTCCTTGAGGAAGTTTTTGACCTTTTCTGGGTTGTAGACACTGTTCTCTCGGCAGATACGCTCAACCTCGCGAATTTGTCCCATCTTTGTGGCGGCCTCAATATATTTGAAGACAACCTCGGGGTCCTCAGACACATTGACGATGCTGCCCAAGAAGTAGAAAAGGCCCTCGGCAGTCTTGTACTTCTCAAACAAATCGATCAGACGTTGGGGATTCAGAAGGTCAGCATACTTGGTAGCGATCTGCACCACCGACTGCAGATTCTGGCGGATGTTGTGCTTCATCATGGCATCAAGACAGTCGATGGATTGATCGACAGACAGGCGGCCAAAGTAACCAACTAACCACTCGGCATTGAAGTTCGGTGCCCCAGCAATGTTAATGACAACCCTCTTGACGGCGGCAGGGTCTTCAAAAAGCTCGAGAGCCTTTTGGAAGAGCCCGGCTTGCTCGCAAAGAGATGCAATCCGTGCCTTATCAAAGTGGGAGAACATTTCATTCCCGAGAATTGCGTCTGCAACCTGCGGGGCATTAATAAGATTCATCTCCAGGAGGCGAGTTTGAAGATGGCCCTGCTCGGGCTTGTTGTCCTTCAAGGCATCGAGCAGGAACGCGGTGGCCTGTTGGACCATGTTCTGGGACTGGAATATGTCAACCACGCGCTCGAGGTCAACCAGTGATCCACTTTCGTGGTTGGCAAGAGAGGTGGCGAACTCAGCGCCCTTCTCGGGGTTGACGCGGACGATATGGTGGAGGAGCTGAACAAAGTCCGGCTGGTAGCTGGTCTGAGCGCAGTATGGGAGGATCTTCTCGAATTGGCCAGTCTCGGCAAATCCGGCGACGACCTTGTGCGGGACGTTGGCCTTCAGGTAGACAGCAAGTGCCATGGGCAAGTCGTGTGGCCGAATCATGTCGCCCAACTGCTCAGAACACTCGAGCTTGTTCTCACCGAGCCACTTTTGCAACAATTGCTTCCGGTTCTGGGCGAGAACCGGCTGAGCAAGCTCAATGGACTCATGTTGATTCAGAGAGCCCTTATCAAGCAGCATTCCAAAGTACTGGAGAATGTGTGACATCTGACCGGGCTGCTGAGGCAGACGCTTGAACAGCTCTATCGTCTGAGGCGTCCGCAAGAACCCGCGCGGCGAGTCGGCCGCAACCTTTGCGGCTTCCTGGTACTGACCATTTTTGAAAAGCTGTTCAAATCGCGTTTGATAAAGATTGTCGGCTCCGGGGAGCCCTGCGCGTGAGGCCAACTTGATGGCCAGTTCAGTGCCATGGCTCTCAAGGACGTACGGAACGATCGCGTCTTCATCGGCACTAACAAAGAGCACCTGACCCTTCCGGTTGATACCGACAACACCGGTCGAATCCTTGTCGCCGCAAGCCGTGAAAATAGTTTCGCCGGAAATTCTGTTCATAAAGATACACGTCGCGGTCTCCAAGTCGTAAAGGTGGATGAACCCATATTTGGTGATAAGATAGATAATGCCGTACTTTTGAGAGACTTGCAGGGCGACAGGGAAGTCGTTCGCAGCTTCTGGCGGGAAGAAAACGTCGACTGCCTTCTTTGCGAAGACGGGGTTTGTCTCAGCATGGTCGACCTCAACGATGTGGAGCTTTGCGCCGGTGGCGGAGCGGACTGCGAACGTGAACAGCTTGGTGTCTTGGGGCGCACCATCCAACCGGACCGTGCCAAACGCGGCAGCATGCCCCTCAATGGCCTGGCTGATGCCACGGTCCTTGGAGTATAGCTGCATGGCGCCGACAACGCGTCCCTGCTGTTGCGAAATGCCAACCACCACCATCCATTTCCCATCGGCGCTGGTCCGATAGTTGATGATTTGATTCCCCTGCGAACTGTTAGAAAGCCCCCCCCCCCAAAGCGGATCCGGACTGAACGCGTACCTGAAGGTTAGTATGGCGGTCAAACACCTTCACCGGTGCTGCCTGAGCTGGGTCGAAGACGTCCCAGTGGTAGATGGAGCTATCTGTGACCAATCCTAGCGACGTCTCGCTGATCCACTTCCAGAAGGCCACGTCCTCCGTCATTGTTGTCGACTTGAGTTTCTGCTTTTGCTCGAGGTCGAATATCTGCAAGGTGCGCGACTGTGCCTTGAGGGCGATGACCTGGCGTGTCCAGTGCATAATGGCACTGTCTGCCTTGATAGGGCGACGGATGACATTATTGCCATTCTTGAGGTCGACGATGAGGACTTCTGGAGACGCGGATTCGTCCTTCTTATCTCGGATGCAGATGAACGAGTCTGATTCTAGCGTCTATCGAGCGACTTGGTTAGTATGACACGCACCAAAGCGGTGAATTGGGCAGGGCGCGGGCATACGCAAGTATTGAAAGTGATGGATGGCTGGTTGACACCAAGGCTGCTGAGCTGGAGCAGCTCCTGGAACTTGATGGGCAAGGCGGGTGCCATGGCGACGTTGATGCGCTCGACTGCGCGCGATCAGCGAAGAGTAGCAGCCAACTTGTCAAAAGTTGCTGGACGAAGGTTGGACGCTGGTGGCCCGAAAGGTGTGCTGAAGGTTGGTCGGAAACTATGGTCAAGCTCCGGACGCAAGAGGAACGACGAAATTAGTGCCGTAGAATCCGCGCAATTGCAGAGACGCTCGGGTACAAAGAAAAGTCGTCTGGTGGAAAAAGAGGCGGCAATTCGATGGGCACGTGAAGATGCAAAAAGGAAGGTATCGTTGAGAATACTGGTGGAATGGAAGGTGGTGGATTGTTTGTTGCAAGAGCCAGCAACGGTATTACTTTTTTGAGTGATCTGTTAAGACCTTTGCGCAGGCAGCTCGCGACTCCTGCTTCTCACTGGCACCAGGGGGCAGCGTCAGCTGCGGAACAGGGGTCATCAATCCGGCCTAGTCAGCATTCTCGCTTGCTCGCCAATCAGCACCCCCTACGAAGTTTGCCAGACAGCCCCACAGCAACCGTTCCCAAATGCCAGGAGCCTCAGCTTATCGATAAGGCGGCTGCAGGAAAGAAAATCTACAAAATAATTCTTGGTGGTGGATTGTCCCAAGCCGACCAAACTTACGGCATTGCTCGCAAAACCGCTACAATGGGTGTTGGACGTCGTATGCAGAAACAGGGTGCTCCCGAGCCCCTGTCCGAAGAACATTTTGCCAACCTGAAGCGCAAGAAGGGCTTGCCCGTCGACGATGTCCCCGCCGAGGCGCGATCTAGCAAGAGGCGGAGGGCGTCTAAAACGATCAAGCCGCTCAAGGGCAAGAAAGCAGCCACTTCCGCCAATGCGCTCGCTGCGGCGACAAAGCCGACTGGGAAGGCCGCCGCTGGCGCAAAGAATGGGAAAAGCGCATCCCTGAAGTCCAAGAAGGGTGCCCCTCTCGCCGCTGATTCGGACGAAGAGATGGACGATGAGTTCGACATAGCCGATCTCGACGGCCTCGACGATTCGGAGATCCCGAAGCTTGGGGACGATTTCATGGACTCTGGCAGCTCGGTATACGACTCGGATGAAGGCGGCAAGAAGGAGAAGTTCGTCTTCTCTGACGATGAGGACGAAGACGAAGAGGAGAGGGAGGAGAAGCTCACAGCCGCCAACATCGAGGGACTCTCAAGGAAGTTGGACCAGGAGCGTGAGGATGAGGCTGCGGAGAACGAGGCAGAACTTCGTCAGGACGCCCTCCAGACCAACATCGAAGGCGACAAGCCTCATGTCCTTAGCGATGACGACGACGACGATGACGAACTTTCGGCCAAGACGAAGGGCCTTCTGGCCCCGGATCTCCAAATGCTGAGGACAAGGATAACGGAGACTATTAGAGTACTTGAAGACTTCGGAAATCTCGCTGAGCAGGGCCGCAGTCGAGTTGAATACACGGACCAAATGTTGAAGGACTTTTGTGCATGTATGCGCTCCGTAACAAGATCCCCTATTCTTTGCCCACGCTGACTTTGATATTTACAGACTATGGGTATAACGAGTACCTGGCTGAGAAGCTCATGTGCGCTTGCAGTTCCCTCTTGAAATAGCGCACCTGTAGCTGACCCCTCACAGCAATCTTTTCCCGGCTCGGGAAGCTTTTGCATTCTTCGAAGCTAACGAGGTATGGGTCTTCGTCGTGCAGAGTATGACCACGGTGTAACTAACCGACGATTAGAGCCCCCGACCTGTCGTTATCCGCACAAATACCCTTCGGACACATCGTCGTGATCTTGCGCAAGCGCTCAGTGAGTATTGTCGCTCAATAATCCCATCGAATTGGCGTGTACTGACTTGCCGTGGCTTTAAGTCAACCGTGGTGTCACTCTGGAGCCCGTTGGAAAATGGTCGAAGGTTGGTCTCCAAGTGTTCGAGTCGACGTATGTGCCCCCCTCCAGCTTTACTTCAGTCCATTGTGCTGATCTATCGCAGTGTACCTTTGGGTGCTACACCCGAGTACTTGGCTGGGCACTACATTCTGCAAGCGGCGTCTTCATTCCTGCCCGTCATGGCTCTCTGCCCCCAGGAGAATGAGCGTGTTCTTGATGTAAGCTCTTGGCCCGCCCATCTTGATGAACCTATACTAACTGGCTTGAAAGATGGCCGCCGCTCCAGGTGGCAAGACCACACATATGGCTGCCCTCATGAAAAATACCGGTGTCATCTTTGCCAACGATCCCAGCAAACAACGTGCCAAGGGCCTAATAGGCAATATTCACCGCCTCGGTGCAAGGGTGAGTTGCGTTTCTTTGGAAAGCTAGACGCGATTTCATGACTGACGTTCCTGTTTTAGAACACGGTTGTGTGCAACTACGATGCACGTGAGTTCCCTCGGGTACTAGGAGGCTTCGACAGGGTATTGCTCGATGCGCCTTGCACAGGTTCGTTTAATTTATCTTCTCTGTTCGTCACACCTTGCTGACCTGGAGCATAGGCACTGGTGTTATCGCGAAGGATCCTAAGGTCAAGACCAACAGAGACGAGAAGGACTTTATGACGTTGCCTCACACACAGAAGCAGCTTCTCCTGGCCGCCATTGACTCGGTCAACCATGCAAGCAAGACAGGCGGATACATTGTCTACTCGACATGTAGTGTTGCCATTGAAGAAAAGTGCGCCATCCATTCGGACCCCTTTCATTAGCTGTTGAAACACTGACATGAACCTCCTCTAGCGAGCAAGTAGTTGCCTACGCCCTCAGCAGGCGGCCAAACGTCAGACTTGTTGAGGTAAGCTGGCACCGGGACTTTCCCGTGTGATTTTGGAGAGTGTGTGCTAACCTCCCCTGACAAAGACTGGGCTGCCTTTTGGCAAGGAAGGCTTTATCAATTTTATGGGCAAGGAATTCCCTCCCAGTATGAAGATGACACGCCGGTTTTACCCACATTTGTACAACGTCGACGGTTTCTTCGTCGCCAAGTTCCAGAAGATAGCCCCGACACCACCCAACGCTGTCCTGGCCGGCGGCTACAAGGAACAAGGCGGCAAGTCTAGCGATGCCATCGCTGCCGAGACCGAGATTGTGGATAAGACGCCAATTGGTGCCGAGTGCGAGACCCAGGACGAATTCGGCGACTTCAACGAGGAGCAGGATAAGGACTACATTGACCGTGCGAAGCGCAATGCGATGCGCAGGAGAGGTTTGGATCCTCGCGCTCTGAATCAAACCGGAGCCAAGAAGCCCAAGGCACCCGAGGCCGAGAAGAGCGAGGACGAGGCGAAAGAGAGCGAGCCTAAGGAGGCCACCAAGCCAGAGATCAAGAAGGCTAAGAAGAAGGAACCGAAGAAGGAGCCGAAGGAGGTGAAGAAGGCAGAAGCCACCAATAAGGACACCGACTTGAAGAAGGACGCCAAGAAGGCGAGCAAGAAAGAGAAAAAGGCCAAGAAGTAGTAGGCTTGATGTTTGTTAGATGTGACATATATCCCGTTGGGGCATTTTATCGTTGAGCATTTGAGCCGCTGCATATTTGAGAGTTCTGTTCCGAGTGGTTCGATCATCACGTCCAAAACGTTGACCATTTCAAACCAGCCTGGGTCGAACGGGGAATCACGGCGTTTCCGTTGCGCCAACTTGATCGCTCACCCACCGCACTTTGCCTCCTCATAGACTTACTTGCTAATGAGGTCGTTTGACGCTGACATATATCATCATGACTCAATTGCAAAGCAAGCAAGGACATGGGCACGCAAACTGACACCAAGCACAAGCATTACAATCATGGAGTGGCTGTTTTTTGACAGCGCACAAAAGAAAGTTATCAATGGTATCGAAATGTACGTTCAATCATTGCGGCCATCCCCATGGAGAGAAGGGGGGCAACCGCACCCAAGATCGTCCGCTGTGATTCTGTTCTCCATTCTGCCCGAAAACTTTCGAGTTGGTCTTGGGCCCAGCCAAACGAGTAAACTCGCTGGGGACCTCTCAGTCGAAATAAATAGTTTCGTGTGAATGTGGTTATTTGCGTTGTTCAATATTGTAGAAAAGAAGAGAAAGAGGAAGAGCGAAAATTTGGACTGGCGAATTTATGGTGTTTGCGCTCTCCAGCCACACCCAGCCGGATCCACCCTCGGTGGCTGTTAGGTGGGGGTAGTGGGTGGGGTCAAAGCCACATGCTTGGTTTCGGGCCGCCTGACCTCACCGTTTCCAAGGTCAAGAAAGTCAGTTGGCCAGCTCCCCTGACTCCGACAAGGCCGAACAACGGCAATTCCGGCTTGATATTCTTCTCCGCGATCCAATCCTACCGCCGCAGCGAGGAAAGACGAATACCCAACGCCATGAACCCCACACAGACTCTCCCGCGGTTTTTGCTCCCCAGATTGAGCTGGGGCGGTGCATCGTCAATAGCGAGCCGATCCCGAGCATCGACAGCCATACTCCAGCAACAACCAAGGACAGGGCAGCAGAATGGAGGGCTACGGCAGGCCTCTGGGAGGTCATTTCATACAGGGCGCGCGAACGGGGCGTTGTGCTTCCAGCGTCCAACTGTTGTTACCAGCAGCGGCATGGCAGGGGGCTTGGGGAAGCCCTCCAACGCCCCGTTGCTGCGGCGCTCGTTCCAAACTTCGCAGGCACGGAGACGGGACCACCACTTCGACACGCTCAAGTTCGTGCAGCGGCTGGAGGAAGAGGGCTTCACGGAAGAGCAGTCGGTAGCCATGATGAAGGTCCTGAACGACGTGATAGAGGAGAGGTAACACTGCCCCTGCCCTGCCCTGCCCTGCCCCTTTACCATCCCCCGCCCCCCCAGCTAACATCTTCCCTCTAGCATACAAAATCTCACACGCACCATGGTCCTTCGCGAGGACTCCGCCAAGGCGACGTACACGCAGAAAGTCGACTTCGCTAAGTTGCGAAGCGAGCTTCTCTCCGCCGACAGTACGGAGTCCAACACGACGAGAGCAGCACACGAGCGGCTGAACAACGACCTCGCCAAACTTAACAGCCGGTTGCGCGACGAGATTGGGCGCACGCAAGCTAGCGTCCGGCTCGATCTGAATCTCGAGAAGGGCCGGATCCGCGAGGAGGCTGTGTCGCAGGAGCTCAAGATCAAGGAGACGGAGACCAAGATCGAGCAGGAGGTGGCAGCGCTGCGCCAGCAGCTGGAGCAGGTCAAGTTCCAAACGCTGCAGTGGCTTATGGGCGTGTGCACCGGCTTTGCCGCTCTTATGCTCGGCGCTTGGCGGTTGTTGATGTGAATTACGTACACAAAGCGGGCCATACATGTAGCGAGCGTTTTGTCTGATTAGGATACGTCATGGCATGGCATAATCTCATTTGTTTTTGAAGCCAGATGGTTCCCAGGCGTCGTGTCTTACGGGACTGTCTCCGTCGGCTATGCACTTCGTACAACTATTATGTTCTACGATGGTGCTGACCAAAAGAAACGGTCTCTCGTCTTCGTGTGGCCTATCTTCCTCACGCGGCTCTGTGCCGGAACAGCAAGGCCTAGGCTTACCATATTCCAGGCCTTGATTGCATTGCAAAATGGGGTTTCAGCATACAGGAATTCCCAGAACGCAGGTAGGCCTGTTCGGAATGGGGGATGGACTATAACAGCAGAAGCCATGGACTACTTTGACAGTAGGAACGCATCTTCCGCACTGGCTGAAGGGAACCTTTTATTAGCCTGAGCCTTCGTAACTTACCCTACTCCCATCAAAGATCATATCTCACAGGGCCTCTACATGTTTAGCGTTATTTAGGGCAAAAACTGGGGCTTTCTGTGTGGCTGGCCGGTTACTGGTACATGGAATGGGATGGGTCTTTGGCCCTCGGCTAATGGAAGTAACCTTCTCGGCTGGAATCACTGCGATTTTAGACCCTCGTGAGAGGGCGAGACATCCTCTGAGCTAGCCAATCGAAACGTCACCATCCCAAGCAAGTCTTCGTCCAATAAGGGGGCATTTCAAGGAAGGTTCCGTCCCTCATTGTCAGAACTAAATTTCAAGAGCCGGGCATGGCAGATGAACAACAAAGACCCGGCAGTTGCCACAAGGCTATTCAGATCCCGATTCATCTGAGCATAGGGTCACAAGGCAAGTGTTTCAACAAAGGTTAAGTCAGCATCAAGTCACGAAGCAGCTCCCAAGAGGTTCAGGTCAAGAGTTCGAACGAGTTGAAAGGGGAAAAAATCCAATTGAAAATGACAGAGACCATCCAGCTAGGCCAAATTGTATCCTACTATATGACCTGTAGCAAAAGAAAATGAGGCTGCTGCCACGGTGCAGCGCCGTACTATATACTACACTTGCCAGCCTTTCCCGGGCTGCCTAGTGTCTGTCCCGACTTGTACCTTCTTGATGAGGAGAGCAAAGTGGTCCTTGAGAAAAGAAGAAGTGCTGGATGCTCTTGCTGTCGTAATGCTAAATGTTTTGTACTTCGAAGTGAATAGGAGCCATGAAGTCACCCCCGCGTCATCAAATGCTTGGTTTTCTCACTCGGATCGAGTAGAGAGAGAAGACAAGTATGAGACGTCTGTTGGAGAGAGAGATCATTAGCAAAAGGAAATGACAGTCAAGGAAAAGATAGGGGGTGGCTCACTTATTTGGAGTGAGTGTCGACGATGGAGCGGGCGACGCTGAGGATGGCGTGGAGGTCGCGAGTGGCGTAGGTGCAGGCACCATCGGGGGTGTTGCAGGCAGCCTCGGCATCAGCGTAGCGCTTGACGCGAGCCTCAGGGTCGAAGGGAAGGCTGCGGGGCTGCTCGCCACCCTCGATGGAGCTGATGACGGCCTCGGCAGCGCGCTTTGCCTTCCAGCAAGACTGGCCGGGGCGGAGGCACCACTGGGGGTCGGCATCACGCTTGGCCTTCCAGCACGACTGTCCAGGGCGCAGGCACCACTGGGGGTTGGCGTCACGCTTGGCCTTCCAGCAGGACTGACCGGGGCGGAGGCACCACTGGGGGTCGGCGTCACGCTTCTCGGTGGTGGAGGTCTCACTCTCAGGGGTGAAGTGGGCGCCGAAACCAAGGCTGTTGTAGTAGGCGATGGGGTTGTAGTGGGAGGCGCCGAGGGCAAGACCAAGGCTCTCGAGCTGGCGCTTGGCGATCATGGCGTTCTCGCCCTCATCGCGAGCCTCAATGCCACCAGAAGTTTGGATGGCGTCGGCGAAGGCGTCGGCGGCGCGCTTGACCTTCCAGCAGGACTGGCCGGGGCGAAGGCACCACTGGGGGCTGGCGTCACGCTTGTTCTTCCAGCACGACTGGCCGGGGCGGAGGCACCATTGGGGCTCGGGCTCAGCAATGGCAGCAGCGTCGACGGCCGCGGCGACGGCGAAGATGGTAAGGGGGATGGTGAACTTCATGGTGAAGGCTTCAAAAATGAGTGTTGAAGGTGTGTGTGAAGGAGTGTTGGTGAATCTGAAGTTGTAGGACTCGAGGAGGAGATGACTTGTGTGATGAGGTAGTGAGAGGAAGGGAAGTCGAGATGATGATGAGTTGTGGACGTCTTATATGCAAAATTGTTGTTATTTAGGAGAAGGGCGCTTATTGTCGTCCGCCACAAAAGTAGAGATCTTGGGATCCCTGGCCGCCTGACATTCCCAAAGAAATCTCAAAGATCGGGCACCTCGCCCGCACGTTGCTCGGAGTTGCTTAGAAATTGGCCTGAAAGGGATCGGTATTCGGGGCGTTGTTCTATCATTGTCCCAAGAGGCAGGAATCTGGAAGAAATCCAGAAAAAAATCGAAGCCATAAAGGCCGACTGAATGAGCTATTCAGATCTCGATTAGGAAAGGGTGCAAATTTAGACCCGGTCGATAAAGCGCTGGAATGAAATGTCGAGGTTTATGGTGGGTCTTTTGTCAGGAGAATGTTTATTCAGAACCCGATTAGGAAGGCAACAAAGGGGTCGCTAGGGCCCGAATTCGAGCTGAGCGGAAAACTCGATTGCTAGCCCGTCAAGCATGGCATTCAAGTCGGGAACCCGAGAACGTGGGAATATTGGCTTTCCAATGGGTGGATTTCGGATTGTTTGGGTCACGGATCGCTCCTACCCTCCCTCGCTGGCCGGGTTTGTGTCACCGCCGTGGGCACTTGGGAAAGGACCAACGAGCAACAGCAGTCCGCCGAAGGACACCCCTCATCGAAAGCTGAGATATCAACGGAGAGATCCGCCATTTCTCTATTTCTCCATTTCTCTGCCTTTTGTTCCTTGAACTCCACGAGGCGTGCCACTCGGCCTCCCCGAGCCGCATGCTACCCGGTCCTGTCGGTGAAGGGCACCAAATCTCAGCTGGAAGGAGTTCCGAAATTCGGCAAGTTCCAATACATTTCTTTAATCATAGCTGTGGCTAAGATTCTCCGTCGGCTGGGCACATGGCAGTGTTCTAGGTTCCTTGTCTGGGGCATCGACTGGCCTGTCGACCTGTGGGTTTTTCCCGTGGATCTCAAATCTTTGACGTTTTCCCTTTCAGGGTATTTCCCACTCCTGCCTTCTCTTGCACCCTGGGTTCGGTCCTCTTCCTGCTTACAGAGAGCGGTCAGCTTACAATACGGAGTTCCTTGTCCCAGTGTTGACGATATGGAAAAAGTGTGCTGGTTCTGACATGTCACTCGTTTTTTGTCAAGGCTATGGCAAAAGTCTGTTCGATTACTACCTGTTTAAGTTAGCGATCTCCGCTGACTGCTTTTAGTGCCTCCTTAGTGGAAGGGCTGGGGCTCCTCGTGATTTCCCACTGGCTGTCCGCACTCGAGCTACCCCTCCCACCACGCCCCCTTTGAGGTATGTCTAAGTGACGTAAATTATCCATTTAGGCCAAGGATTCTATTCACTTGGAGCTTGCTACAAGTGTCTAGGAGCCCAAGTATGTAGCAGCTTGTGCCCGGAGATCATTTACCGCAGACCTGTCACGGTGGAGCGGACGGTTTGCTCCAGTATCAGAACTAATAGCCTCACACGAGACCTCTGTCTGGTAGGGCCCAAGTGGCGGATAATATTCCACGAAAGTGCCGGGTGTCTGAACAGGCCTCGCCGATGCTTGAAGCTCCCCTTGTGCGCTATTTTTTTGACATGTCAGTCCACACAAGCAGGGACATCTGCAGAGTGCAATCCCTGAGCTATTGCGTGTCTGCGTGATTACAGCTTCCGCTGCGCGAGATGCGCTCCAGGACTGCAAAATCCGTGTAGATCGCTCTCTGCTAGCATGCTCTCGAGGCATAGCACCATTCGCTTGGCTCAGTGGCTCCGTTCCCAACCCGTTATGAATACCCACGGTTTGTTCTCGATGAGTCGGGGCCTCTAGCTCAGTAGGCTCTACCCTTGGAGGTCTCGAAAAGCTATGCGTCCTCGAAAACCCCGTAGGCACCTCGAGCTCATTCATAGCTGCAGGGTATTCAGCCGGGGCTTCCATATCATAAGGCCCTACCCCTGAGGGCGTGTAAGGAGTATAAGTCCTGGAAGGCCAAGTAGGCGCCTCGAGTTCAGCCATTGCTGGGATCTTGGAGACAGAAGTGTGATTATCCATCCATGGATCTGTCTCTGGGTCTCGGGGAGAAGTAGCCTCCTCGGAATGGCACCGTGGGCTCAGGCTACAAAATTCATGTGGCAAAACAGCTCGCAGAAAAGAGTTACCGAACCTTCGGAAACAAATGAAGCAGTACCCTGGAGGGCACGGTTCTGGATTTCTTCCGTGTGGCATGATGCGGCGCTGGTTTGGCTTGTCGAGAGGCTTTCGATCGGCGAATGCTTCTGGAAGTTAGGGGCTATTTTCTCAGCACAGCAGTTAGGTGCGGTAGATCTGCAGTATGGGGAGCAGTAGAAGAACTTGCTGCTTTTTCCCGCCAGAGTGTTCCGTTCGCTGTAATAGGCAGGTATCTAGGTATCTAGCTAGAAATAAGTGTTCTACTGACACTGTAATCTCCTCGTAATCCTGAGTGCCTCGTGCAAATCAGGTGATAATGTACAGCAAGACGTGTAAAAAGCGTGACCTGCTTTTAAGTCCTTTCGGTTCTGACTGCCTGGTACTTGAAACACTGCAAATGCCAGTGGGGAACAATCATGTTGTTCTATTTGCTTTATTAAGATACTTTGTATCTGAAGCGGAATCTCTTTGTTTTCACTGACTGCTCCGAGCTATAGGTGCCCTGATTCTTTGAAGTAGCTCGTCAGAGACAAAGGCTATCTAATCTTTCATAGGCATCTACGTTGAGATGCGCATCTCTCAGCTCCGGGAAGTGGACAATGCATTCCCACCCCAACTTTGAGTTCCTGAAGCAGAATAAATTCGAGGGATCCGCTAACGTTAAATCCATAAGCGTACATCTGGGTGCCTGGATTGGATTTTGTTGAAGATATCGGCACATATTAGAATTCGACTCTCTACAGCATTCCATACTGGTATCAAACTTAACATGTTGTTGAGCTGATTGGTCGCAGGCTTCCAGGTTCGCGATGATACCCCTCCATGGGCAGCCTTTCAAATGGCGGCCTAGTCACACAGAACAATCAATGATGCATGGCGGGTCATCAAGGAGTACTTGGAGGGCCGACCATGATCATTCTTGTACGCCTAGCCATGTCAGAGTAATTCAGTGTCATCGACGTCCTTTATTGAACCGTGGCAGAGCCGAATGTTTCAGAAGTGGGTCGGAGTCGAGAATGTGGCCGCTGGCGCAAGTACCTACCTAGGTAGATAAATCTGTGCTCTGCAGAAACTGTCAGATCACTGCAGCCTCAATGGGCATACTTTGTACCATGGCGTAGGTGGTTGGTCAGTTTGTGCGAGGGTGGATGGACATGGTGATGGCGACGCCTACGCCGTCGCTGTTAAGATGACGGTGAAGAAATCGGGCTGCGTACACCCCCACACCCAAATTCAAGGAGACGTAGAATGAAATTGTGCTGGGAATGACTCGGTAGATTTCACTGTCCTACCAGGTTTGACAGGCGGGTTTTGGCAGGTGGGTTCGAACGAACGAACCGTGGCCGTTGATGCACCATTCAATTACTAGCAGGTGCCTTGGTATTACCTTGGTCCCACGCCGTTTCTCCATGCGGTGGCCGTGCGCCTGTTTCTGTTGTCTCGGGTGATCTGGAAGCACGGAATAAGACCATCTGCCTGCCCATCCGCTTGCATCCGCCTGTGCTGCAGAAATCGCGACAGGGATGCAAAAATCCAATTGGCTTTTTCACACAGCAACCTAGCACAATCGCCGGCAGGGAAGGTGACTCATGAAATGTCAAGCAGGAAAGACGTGCAATGCTGACATCACCTCTCCGGCCATTGGCGTCGGCCGCCACGTTCCATGTTTTGTCAGCAGACAACATGCCATCCAGTACCTACACTCAGCAAACAGCAGGGAAGCTAGCTACTCAGTTTCCGTCTTTTGGCTGGCTGCAAGCCCTCTCCGGGCTTTTTCTAGAGCAGCTAAGGCCATTGGTTTGGCATTACAGCATGTCCCGTCGCTCGCAAACTGAAAGTCGATGTCCGACTCCACTCGCCCATCCGCTGTTTCCGGGTCGGAAGTCCCGGGCTTCTGTCTTATAAGCCTGCCTCTGCAACGCGAAAACTTTTTGTAGGAACGACTGCCGGTTTGCGCACGATTTTAACGCTCTAAACCCCGAAGGCTGTCCCCCTTTGAACGAACCCGTCCCTCCACCGCTGCCCTCCTTTGTTTGCTGAGACAGGCAAAAACATACGGTACCCCTCTTGCAATCCCGGAATTCCGGTCCGAAGTCGAAGCCACTTGATCTCTCGGCGTCGTTTACGGGAAGACTTAAATAATACCACACCACCACCGCCACTACCCTCAGACTTTTCCCGGTGCCTCATTCCCCGGATCTCCAGACCAGCAACCAGACCCGCCATTGACCATGGCAACCGCAGCGCCTCCCGCGCTGCCCCAGCCAGCGCACCCAGAGATGGACTCGTTCGCCCAGCGCGCCTCGGACAGCTCAGATTCTTCTTCACACGAAGGCGTAGTCGAAGAGAAGCACCAAGCATCTCTCAAATCGACAGGGAGGCGAAAGCATGACAATTCTGATGGACTCCCCCCGGATATTCTGGATCCCCTCGATAAGGCTTCCCTGTCAAGTCGCTCGAGGACGTTCCGCACGTCGTTCAAGTACTTGCGAAATCTCACAAGTCGACAAGTCGACGACTTCATGGCCTCGTACATCATTTACAACCTAGACTGGGCCGATGAGGCGGCCATGGTGGCTGCACTCGGCCCGTCATACAGACATCGTGTGGGCGAATGTCTGCGGTCGTACTACGGCGTTCTTAACCATCTCTGCGCGCTGGGGAGTGTTGAGAAGATGTACATCCCGCCGCTCATGGACAAACGTGCCACCGTGTTGGAGAACCAGCTATTGTATGAGCGCGCCATCGCACGCTCTATTGATCTCCAGCCAGGCGACCGCGTGCTAGATCTAGGGTGCGGGAGAGGAAGGGTCGCAGCCCATATGGCAACCGCCATCCCCGGCGCCAAAATCACGGGCATCAATATCGACCCTAACCAGATCGCACAGGCCCGGAAATTTAACGTCGAACGCGGTCTACCCAACGAGTTCATTGTTAGGGATTTCAACGATCTGCCGCTGCCCTTCGCCGACGGCCAATTTGACGCATTTTACCAGATCCAGGCCCTCTCGCTCTGCAAGGATTTGCCCGTGCTATTCAAGGAGGTTTACCGAGTTGTGAAGCCCGGGGCCAGGATATCTCTTCTCGACTGGGTCAGCTTGCCAGCCTACGACCCGACCAACGAAGAGCACGCCGAGCTCATGAGGCGCGTGAAGCCTTTGATTGGTGCTGTTGGTACGCCGACACCGGCAAGTTTGGAGAATGCTGTTGAGAGCGCCGGCTTTACTGTCATCAAGTCGGAAAATGCCAGTCAAGGGGGGCTACAGTCGCCGTTGATCGACAAGGTTGACATTTATTTCCGCGGAGTGAGACAGATGATTCTAGCACTGGTCAAGCTTCGGTGCCTTCCCCCGCATTTCAAGACGCTGATTGACAGGCTGTGTCTGGACGGGCAAGCGTTTGTCAAGATGGATAATATGCGACTGATAACAACCAGTTACTGGGTGGTGGCTGAGAAGCCGCTGCAATGATGACGAGCGGATTTTGGGGATTTTGGGGGGACTTACATCATCGAGGGCGCGTTTATGCGCGGTGGTGATCATTGCTCGGAGTTTCTAGCCGGTTGTGTTTGTCGCCTGTCAGGTACCTAATGTGCAAATCTATTACATCTTTCTGTCATGATCAAGTCTCTCTATGTGTTCAGCCTGTACATCCAGAATCAGTCATGTCTCCCGCACCCAGACTCGACGCCAGGGGTCAACCCCTGACCGCCAAGACCGATCTTGCTCGAGCGTTGCCGTGGAAACTGGCCCCAAGACCTTACCCCTATTCCAGGACTTGCAAAGCCGCAAGGTGAGAGAGCAGGTTGAGACGGATGATACCATTTTGACCTGTTCCTGTATTTTAGTGGGCCGAGTTCGATGGGATTCTGTGATCGGAAACACTGAATGCGAAAGACGATCATGTAGTTTAAAACTTAAACCAGACGACACCAATTGCATCCTGCCCGCGACTTTGAATTGGGCGCCAGCGCTCCCTTTTCCAACACATTTCCAAATCAAAGGCGGCGCCTTCGCAACTAAGCTGATAGAGCTCGTGCATCCCAGTGTCCCGATTTAGAGGCCGTCACATTATAGGAGAGTGATCGAGGGGTGGCGCTTGGCCTTAAGAACAGGAAGGAAGGAGCATTGGCCTCGCCCAGCCTCAGCGTACCAGACAGCTAGATCCACACGTCCTAGTAGGGAAATCTGCTGCTTATCTATTCCCTGTTCTTTTTTTGCCATCGAACGCGGCGGGCCTCGCTATGCCACCAGCAATTTCACTGGACGAGTCTCCTTCCTGGCTTGCTTCACGGGTCGGATCCGCCCAAGTGGCTTCAGGTTATGGGGAAATTCAACCGAAAATTGATTCGTACTGCAATACTATCACATCGAACAGCCTTCTTTCGGGAGAGCAGTCGCATATCCTACACCCAGCTTCCAATCTGTCTCGGCGCTGGCCTCCTTCATGAAGAGCCGCGCATATCCCACACCAATGTTACCATCTCGGCGCGCGCCGGCCTCCTTGATGGAGAGCCAGTCGCGACTGCGCCACATCCAGTCTCCAATCTCCAATATCCTACTCCTCCTCCTCCACCGGCTGGGGACGGCAAGCCTGCTTGTACGCCTTGCAAAGCGCACATGGACCTGCGATAGACATCAGCTAATGTTCTCAAGACATTGTAGGACATGGATCACTCACCCTTGTTCGCCGCGAACTGCTTGTTCCGCGAATACGTGCACGGCACGAGCGCATCGGCCCACTCGGCCGGCGATCCAGGCGGCCTCCTGTCGATGCTTCGCTGCCTGGACACGCACGCTCGGCAGGGCACCTCGGATTGGATCCCGGTGCGCCGCATCTCCGCGGCGTCTCTGTGCTCCCGCTTTGTCCCTTCACCAAGGGTATTTTCGGCGGTGGTGGCGGTAGCGGCGGAGGCGACGGTGCCCGAAGACGAAGCCGAAGACGAAGCCGGAGACTGAGACCGAGGCGGGGTGGGGAGCTGGGGCGGGGGCGAAGGTGTGGTCGGCGAGGAGGAGCGACCATGCTTGCGGATGTTGGCGCGGCGATTAACCCGCGCGGCCGAATTTGAAGTCTCGGCCGGGACTGCCTTCTTGAGCGGCTGGTGCGACGGGCGCGACGGGCGCGACGTGGGGAGGGGGGTGCGGGGCTTCGGGGCCGGGGCCGGGGCGGAGGTCTTAGAGGTCTTCGAGGCCTCTTCGGCCGCCAGCACAGCCATGGCAGCACATGCAAGCACGTGTAATCCAGTGAAGTCGGCCATTTCGTTGGGGAAGGCGAGTTGGTATGTCTCGGCCTCGAGAAGATGAGATAGAGGATATTATCTCGGTTGGCAAGGAAAGTATGGAGGGTCTTCTGCTTGTTGTGAGATGTGAGCCTGGAGAGGAAACGGGAAACCAGGACCACAGGAAAGGAATATATACTGGGAGTTAAGCTTATCCTGCTCTATTTTTCGGCCGTCAGGATTTCCTCCCTCTCAACCCTTGCCGGATACCTGGGAAAGCTTCATACCCCTGACAGAAGTCTGTGTATATCTGAGTTCAGGCCTCCTGTGATGTGTGGGTGTGCATCCTGTGACTTCCCGCCGGGACCACAGCTTTTCGACTAACAGGAGCCAGCATCCCTCTCCCCGGTGGGAATGTGGCGGTCCCCGGTCCCCGGTCCCTGATCACAAGCCGGTCAATGAGGTTCACCATGATCATAGTGGAGGCAGTTGCTGGCAGGATGGTTCAGGATGGCACGGGAGCACGTAGAATGATTCATTCCTCAAGTTCTCTAGCTTTGTCTCCCGGCCAGGAGGATGTGGGGAGTTGTACTGTGAGGGAAACTATCTGCCAGATTGCCGTGCCGGTTGATTTTGTGGGTGCCAGTGGTGGGCGGGCGTGTGTCGACGACTGGACGGGCACTGAACAGCTCGAAGGAGACAGGCTGAAGGGCGCAGAACTTCCAGGTTCTCAGCTCCCGTTATCAGAAGCAGTTTTCGTTTGGTCCCCTGAACTTATCGTGCCAATACTGTCGGAATTTGCCCCTATTTTGTGTTTTGGTATGCTACCTGGGGTGCTGTCTATCTCAAGTCACCGAAGTTCGCAGGTACATCATGGCGCCCGGGAGCCCCCGTTCACGACCCTGAGGCGTGACTGGGTAGTCCACAACTGTAGAGCCACCTCCGGTAATCTCTTCAAATTTTCTCACCGTGACCATGCAAGAACTATGTTTCCCACCGCAGTGGACAAGAATATCGTCATCCGGGGGCACTAAACCCGGTTGCCTAGACTTTGTTGGGAACTTATCTCGGTCACCTCGAGGCCACGCGACGGCTTGACACCAACCACCAACGCCCCGACGCCCAGTTGAGAGTCGACACCCCCACACCCAAAGGCATACCCGACTGACTTTGAGGCTGGCACAAGGAACTTTACCGCAGAGGCGCTCCTTCTGGTTTCGCCTCTGAAAAGAATCGCGCCGGGAAGAAGCTACGACCACCTCCATGCCGAGATCACTTCACTATGCCTCACTCAACCGTGCGACAGTCGCACTGCTTTGATGCTCAGTCGATCAGAATTACACTGTGTGCATATGATTGATTTCTAAATATTTTCTGGCTGAAGAATGCGGTCCAAGTTTCAAAAACTATTTTGATCGAGGTAGAGATGCGTCGAAGCTGGGGGCACGGACACCAACCCGACTGGATCCAGCTGGATCCAGCTGGTCCAAGGTTTCGCGAGACCATATCAGAGACGGGTCCATTTACGATTTACGCGCAGCCATTGGGTCCGGTGAGATGCTACAACTGTAAAAGTGGTTAAGCCCAGCGAATCATGTTCTTTTTGGCCAACATGAACTCCCGATCCCCACAAGTGAAAACACAGGAAACCATCGACATCTTTCGTGACAAAACATAGGGAACCCGCAAAGGCTGGGCGCTCCCGCCGCCCCTGGGACCCACAAGCAGCTTTCCCTGCGGTTCCGGGCTTCACTCCATGCTTCATGCAAGGCATGGGTTACTTCGCACCTCCGAGTACAGTCACAGCTGGTCCTGCAGCGTGGCAAACTCCCACATTGATTTCACAGTTCAACAGTTAAACTCCAACTCAGATATGCCCGCGTCAGCCGGCTCCGGCCTCGTCTTCCCAGACTCCTAACACCTTTATCTAGCCTGGTAGGCCCCCAAACCAAAAGAAGGAAGACGCTCCAGTCCGTATGCCGATGATGTCACAACCTTACGAGCAGGCGCCAATTTCCTGCCTGAACTTCTGAAGTTCCCAGATGCTAAATAAATGGTTTGACCAAACCATTCCCGGTTACGCTGAAGCGCCCTTGAAGCTAGACCGCCAGCCAAGGCGCCAAAAATCAATTCGCTGTGCACGTGTAGGCTTCATTCGTTACGCTAGATAGCGATAGACGGCCGTTTCCCCCTCGATTCGCTCCAAATACTCCCGAGCAAGCAGATCCTCAATGCGCTTCTTGATCAGCGAAATCTCCGGCTTGAACCGATTTGCGAGCTGTGTGATGACTTCCGTGGTGAGCTGAGTATGACCAAGCTTCTTCCGCGCTCTGTAGAGGGCATGATTAGCATACACACGTCGAGCGGGCAGGATTACTCTTGGTACTCACTTCATGATTCGAACAATTGCCGCATCTATAATGTGGGAACGAGTTTGATCGTTCTTTCTCTCGGTTTCTCGGCGCTCCTCATCTCCCTCTACCTTTGAAAGGCTGGCGATGGTCGGAGCCTTGATCTTCATCGACCTGCTGACGAACTGCGAGTTAAACGTAAACTTGTCCGAGGACCGGATCGACTTGGAAACGGGATCCTTCAGCAAGACACGTGCCTTGGGCGCAATCGAGAGTGACGCCAAGTTGCGCTGAAGATCTTGAGTTGGAATGTTGGTCTTCGCTTGGATTTCCTCGAAGCCTAGACTTTCACCCTCGGCGAGGTCGTTGAACAAAAGAAGAATGATCATGCCATACGTCGGAACGGTCAACTCGTAGCGCCGCTCCTTGCTGAGAGGGCCGGTTTCCTTTCCAGGCACTTTGGGGAAAACGCATTTGATATCTGCGGTGCCAGCCGAACCCACCCACGTCAGGACTCTACCACTTCGGTCTTTCAGGTAGAACTTAAAAAAGCTTTCTTGCAGCCTCGTGATACTTGGCGGATAGTTGCACTGCCCCCTGCTTCCATCTTCTTGGCTTGGACCGCGCCCCATAACTTCAGGTGGCCAATTGTTGGTCGTGAGCACGTGAATGCCGAGATCGACCTTTTTCGTGTCTACATCCCCCAACTGGCGAATGTGGTCCCGGTAGTTCTCGGCCAGGTCTCTTGACAACTCCATGTCTTTGAACATACCCTCAAACTTGGATGTGAAAGAGTTACCCATTTCAGACTTCATTCGAGACACCATGTCCTTCTCAGTGTCGATTTCCGACTTGTTGTGAAGCAACCTCCGGGCGAGGTGCTTCTGGTAGTACCTCTCAAACATGTCCCTATCCGTGAGGTACCGCAGCAAAACGATGGCCTTGTCCAAGACAATATCGATCTCGGCCTCGGTCTTGACTTTGGCACCCCGCTTCAGGTTATCGTCGATGAAGAGCGACACGTACTCTGAACTACGGTTGAATACGTTGATGAAATCCGAGAAGCTCTTTGTAATCGAAGACTGCAGGATCAGATCCTCCTTGAAGCAGTTTTTCCAGAGGGCGTCGAACTTGTCCTTCAGGAACAGCACATCGTCGACCCACTTAATTGCAGCCGCTGTTTGCTGGGCTACGGCGGTAAGGGGTTGCACTTTTGATTTGTCTGCGGCGTCGGCAGCCTCATCGGCATCGGCCCCACCACCATTTACAGGTACAGAGAAGTCTGTATTTTGGAGATTCTTCTCGATCTCTAGCCCGAGCTCCATTATACGGTTTTGGAGAGTCCCCTTCAGTGGTGCCATGGAGGGATCGACTCTGGATATCAAATCGTAGAGAATAGACAAATCCTCTACTCGGTCGTTGTCGATCATGACCCTGAGGCCGCTTCCTTCCATTGCGAGAAATTCTGTGAGCTTTGCCATGACGAGCTCGCTTTCCACGACCTTGGCAATTTTATCCGATGTGAGGAGGGATACTGTGGTGCCGCAGCGGTCCTGCTCCTCCATGAGCCGCCGTTTCGAATGTCGTAGCCATGTACCGGCATCCGATCCGCGAGCCAGCTTCTCACACTCCTGACGGTAAAAGGCTCTGCTGGCTTGCAAATATCGAGGTTCAAATACTCGGAGATAGAGCTTCTGGTCGCCGATTTCCTCGTCCGTCTCGTAGAGGTCCTCCAGCATTGACGTGATCTTTCGGAGGAGATTGCGATCAATGATATCGCCATCCCTTTCCATGTTGATCAGGTCCAACACCACGGCGTTGAGAATATCGAAGACGATGAAGTCATGATTCAGCTGCTCTTGGGCATTTCCTAGGGTATTTCGAAGGATGTGATTCCTAAACAGACCAATTGTTGCTGCAAATATGGAGGGCTGCTTCGTTTCTGCCGTGTAGGCACGGTCAAGATACATTAGGATGTCGGCAATCATGTTCATAGACATGTTGTGATCCTCCCATGCAGCACGAACTCCGCGCAGGAACTTCTCGCCCATTTGGCGTCGCTCATGGAGGCTCGTTCCGGGGGCTTGGATCAGGGCGATGTTGATCAGGTTGTTCGTGATGAGTTCGGATATGCGGGGCATAATATGATCCCGGAACCACTCTTCCTCGAACACCTTCACTCTCTCGTAAAGAAGGGCGCCCTTTTTCCGCAGTACGATCTTATATGAGGCGCGGTATAGTTGCTCGAACGATAAACTGCCGGCGTTTTTATTGTGAATGTCGGTCATCGCATCGCGGAGGAGGCCCCAGCACGGTTCGAACTCGCTGGCTTCCCGATTCATAATCGGCTGGGTATTGTTAGCGGTTTGTCCAAGAATGGCAGGAAGGGAGAAATGCGGTTCCATGACGTACTCTACGTATAGGCCTGACTTTGTTCGCTCGAGATGCCATCTTGTCGATTGGGCACCCGTGGTGCTTCGCCTGTTGAAGGGTGCTGAGAAGGGTCGGGGAGAGTGGGCGGTCAGGTCAGCGCCCGAGGGACGCTGCTGTCTGAAGGCGCGGAACAGGCTTGGCGGCGAGGGTAATGAGAGTTGAGAAGAGGAAATCGTCGCAAGTAGGAAAATGATTGCGCTGGAGGCGCTGGGAAGTGGGAGAAGTCGCGGGCCTTTAGGATGGAAGTGCCCGAGGCGGCGGGGCGGAGAGTACACGACCAGCAAAGAGAATTGGTTGCCGCGAAATGGTTGCCTCAGGCTATGAGGAGTGTTGGGAAAGACTAGATATGCAGAAGTTCATGGGCTGTAATTAATGGTTGGCGAGAAGCCGAGCCTCACTCAACATCGTCAATGCCTGAACATGAAGGAGCTCTCTGGAGCTCTCTGGCGGGCCTCTCTGCCTGCAGCTCAGCTACCCCTCCATGCCGGATTAAATGTTGATTTGCTGCTGTCTGGGGAGCCCGGGCCATGGCTTGGCAACGCGCTAGGAACTACAGGAAACACCGCCCGGTCAACAAAGTTAATAGTTGGTACTATAGCATAAAGAAGAAGATAGTTCCAAGAGACATTGAGAGCTCAAAACAAGAAATATACTGAATAGTAAATATAATCTAAATTTAGCTATTAACACTGACCGTATGGTCGGAAGATAACAAATATATAGTCACATGCCTAATAAGGTCGAACGTTAATCTTAGTATTTTCTGTAGTGCTTATCGATAAAGAAATTTTGACATCACAGCGATGTCGTAGCAGCTTTCCCGTGCGCCGATCATTTTTCGAGATAGTTTGCGCCCGCAACACCCGCAAGAGAACCGCGCCCTCTCTCGCCCCACGGCCCGCCCATCCACATCAACCACTATGGCTTCCTTCCGAACGCTCCCTTCCTCTCTCCCATACGTCGCACGGCTCTCCCCCGCGACAACAGCCACCGCGCTCAGCCGCTCAGCGCGCTTCCTCCACGTCCCGGCGACGCGCTCACGTCTCCAAGCGCTCCTCAGCCCTCGAAAGGCCCTCCTCCCCTCCACGATCCGCTTCCAGCACACAATCCCACGACCATCCTCCGTCCCCAAAGAAGACAACCCCCCGCAAAAGGCGCTCCCCTCCTCCTCCGAGTCCTCACCCAGCTCCTCCGAGTCCCCAACCACCCGCGGGCAACCCCCGTCCTACGAGCTCGTCTTCACATGCAAGCCCTGCTCGACGCGCTCGCGCCACAAGATCTCCAAGCAAGGCTATCACCACGGCACAATCCTCGTGACTTGCCCGAGCTGCCGCAACCGCCACATCATCGCGGATAATCTCAAGATCTTCGGCGACGCCAAGGTCAACATCGAAGATATCCTCCGCGAGCGCGGGCAGCAGGTCAAGAAGGGCACCTTGAGCGAAGAAGGGGACATTGAGTTCTGGGATGATGGGAGTGTTACTGTGAGGGGGCAGGACGAGGGGGAGATCAAGAGGTGGGAGGCGAAGAAGGATGATGCGCATGCGGTGCCTGGGTCTACGTTTGCGAGCGTAAAACCCGAGGAAAAGGCTGAAGGAGAGAAATAAGATGCAGTGAAGCGGCTCGGTGCGGTCGGTGAGCGGACCTACGCAACTGCTTCTGATGGCCGGCTATCCTCGAGAGGAGCACTCGGCTTTCACCGAGATGCAACGATAGGTATAATGTGGTGTCGTGTAAAAACCTGTATGATGGCGACAAGATTAGTTAGAAGGAGCGGGAAGGGCTTGCATTTGTACAAGCATGTTGGCGTTAGATATCTGAGCATTTACAACTAGAGACGCGCCTGCGCCATGAATATTGGCAGAGGCCTCTGTACCATAGACAACAAAATCACCCAATATGTACCATGTTTCTTTGAACAACAAATAAATTCTCTACGATCCCCGTCTGGGTATATATCATATGTACTCCGCCTATCTCTCTCACTGGTACGCCAACCTTGCGTCGCGCTGCTCCTTGCCCTTCTCCTTTCTCCTCTCCTTCTTCTTCTCGAACTTTTTCCTCTTGACCACCCCGTGCTTCTCCGGCGCCGTGATGGCTCCAATCTTCCGCTTGCTCGACCTCTGCTGCCGCCTCTCCCGGGTAGCCCGGCCGACGTCCAGCAACGCCTTTGTGTACTCGGCGTTGCCCAACCTCCTCTGCAACACTTCCATAACCGACTGCGCCTGTGTCTTGAGCGTCTCATACCGTGTCTTGAAGGCCTCATTGAGCGAGAATGGCGGTGCGATAGAAGGATCTGTCAAGTTCCGGAGCGGCCGCAGGATAGTGTTGAGCGACGCCGATAGCGTCTCTACTGACGTCTTGTTGCAGAATGCCTCGAGCAGCTCCATGGCTGCGAGTTTTGGAATGAGGGACTGCACGTTCGGTTGTCTCTCGCGCCTGATGATGGCCGCCAGTTTCCAGAAGAAATAGCATGTATCCAGCTTTTGCCCGGCGTCGTCGTCGTCATCAGATTCATCGTCATCGTCGGAGCTGTCGTCCTCTCCGGAGCCAAGATAGCTGCCAAGGAAGAGGAGAACTTGTACGGCTTCTTGGGTAAGTGCCTCGTCAACTTCCTGTGCGTTAAGCAGGTTGAGTGTTGACTTAAGGAATTCGCCGGTGTCTTCTTCCGTAAGCTCCAACCCGTATGATCCAGGGAGGGGTGCCTTCTGCTTTGTGGCGCTCTTTGCGAAATCTGCGAGGTACATGCTCAAAAGCTTGATGGCTGTGAGCTTGACCGTTGGGTGTGGGTTCTTCATGCAGTCTTGGACCCCAGACCACAGACGTTCAGCATCTGGTGACAGAACCTTTTGCGGGTGCTTCTGCACCAGAGTCTGCGCGGTGACAAGCGCAGTGTTGACAAGCTCCCACTCGGACTCTCGGCTCCCTTCATCCTCTAGGACGTCGATAATCTTGTTCATCACAAGACCAAGATCCTTCTTGTCCTTCGGGTTGGGATCCCTCCCCTCAAAGTAAAGCCCGAAAGCGTGAAGGGCGATGTTCAAAACCGCAGTGTTTCCGTCCTTCTCAATCCATGACCGTAGCAGGATCAAGAACTTCGACACACGCTCCTTATCCGCCGCGCGGAAGATCTCCTTGACCAGTTCCGCAGCCGCAAGACGACATTTCTCGCTATCATCGTTGGCGAGAATAAAGATCAGTGGGATAAAGCAGGTGGCCGATACCTCTTGGACAAAATCATCCGCCGACTTCTTTAGCAAGAGATGAACGACTTCCATAACCGACAGCCGCCCACCCTCACGCTCGTACTTGAGATTGACCACGACAAATCTGAGCTGTTTCTCCCAACGGCTTCTCTTCTGGGGATAGTCTCGCAAGAACTGAAAGAAGGCTCCACGGGCGAGATCCCGGGTGTCTTTGTCGACATTTGTAATCATCACTGTACCAACATGGTCGAGTATGTCGTAAACCATTGCGGTCTCAAGTTTCCTGTCAAGCACCGATCGCAGGAAGTTGAATGTAACGTGTCGATACTGGGGCTCGGTCAAGTCGTCCTTGAGTTTTCCGAGAAGCATATCAAGCGCTGCGTCCTTGAGCGGGATCTCCCGTCTATCCCGGAGGACAATTGAAATGAACTTCAACGCCGCTTGTGCGAGATCGGAGGCTGTAGTTGTCGAGAGGGAAATAACCTTGAGTGCTTCTCTCGTAGCCACCTTGTACAAACCGCTCGAGTCGTCATTCTTGAATGGAACCTTCACCATAACGTTCAGGAGCTTGAATGCCGCGATTTTCACCTCCTCCTCTGCTGACAGTACGGCATCGCCAATCATCGGCAAGAATCCACTGATGTTGGCCGCGACGCGCAGTTCGTCGTGCTTCTTGAGGACTGCTCGAAGAATTTCGAGTGCAAACCGAACAAGCTTGTGCGTGTGCTTGCTGGTTCCTCCATCGCTCTTCTTGGCGCCCTTCAGCACGAGATACCTCCTAAGCCGGGGGTCGATCTTTTGCGCCTCCTGCGGCTGTTGGCTCTTATACACCTCTTGAACTACTTCGTAGCAAAACACCAAGATATCGTGAGTTCCGGCACCAGGGTTCTCTATGAGGCCCTTGGTGATGCGAGTGAGAAGTTCATCAATCTTCCTCGCCGTCCGAATATCAAGCTTCTCCAGTAGAAGGGCCTGCAAGGGGGCGGTAAGCTGGCCAAGGTTCTTGACAGAGGCATTTTTGGCAACCAGCTCCATGGAATCCTGACTCTTGCTGCCCTTCACCTCCTTCATTTTGCTTATGTAATCCTCAGCATCTTTCTCTTGACCAACCGCACCAAAGACGTCGTCCATGATAATTGCCATTATAGAAGAAAGACAGTAGTCCAGGTCGCCCTGAGGGAAAGCAGGAATAACCACCAGGAGGAGTGAATGAAGAGTGTAGGAGAGCACATGAAGTTGGTGGCCTCTGATAAGTGCTCCCCGCAACTCCTTGATGATGAATTCGAACCTCTGTGGCCCGAGGATGCCAGCCATCTTGGCAAGCGTGTCTCGCGCCATGTCACGAGGTTCCACCGCCTTACTCCTGAGGATGTGGCAGATATCCGTAAGCACGGCAGGAAGCTTCTCGCTCAGAAGCTGCTCCGGGAGGAGGGTGAGAAGCTTGGCGATGATGACTCCCACGGGGCTTCTGGCGCTGACCGTTGTCTCGTCCTTGTCATGGATGTACTTGAGGAGGGGTGGCAAGATGCCCGTGACGATTTCCACACTCAGCTTCTCCTTCTCCGGCAATGTGACAGCAAGACGGCACCCTATCTTCTTCTCTGCGCCGTCAACCTCCATGGAATCCTCTGACTTTTGAGGGATAGCTGTACGAAGCGCGTCGACTTCTTTCTCCAATAGACGGATCACCCGCTTCTGCCACTCTGGCTTGGACTCGACATATGACACAAAACGTCGAATGATGGCGCGGTATTGCTGCCATTCCAATGACGTAGTTAGGGCGGCAACTGTGGTGATAGCCTGTGCACTCAAACCATGATCATCGCCGCCCTCTATTTTGCCAAAGATGAAGTGCTCCAGAAGCGGGATGAAAAACTGGCTGATGTGCTTGCTGTGCACTTCGTGATCTGTGTTGATGCCCTCCAACACGCGCAACGCTTGCAGCTGTCTAGAGATAGCAGGACTCATGATATGGAAGAAAAACGCCTTGTCAGACTCGTCAGACTCGGGGACGAGTGGTTTCAAATCGGAAACCGCCTCCCAGTTTGGCATATGTGCAACCAAGAAGCCAAAGACGCGCAGAATCTCGCGTCGAACAGTCTCGGAGTCGTCCCTTGCTCCTGCATAGATGGCCGGTAGGATAACGGTTGAAAGGATATCAATAAACGCATCCTGCTCTGCACCCCCCCAAGCTGACTCGGCGACAGTAATAAATTTGCAAAGGCCGTCCGCCGAGTTGGTTGATAGGACGCCGAACTCTTCGTCCTGTTGGATATAATAGAGCATATTGTGTAGCAACGGCATCCATTGCTGGAGAGTGAAAGGTGTCTCGCGGTCTCGAGAAATTGCGTTGAATGCGTTAAGGCGAGTAGTGTAGTCTGCCTCGTCCAGTCTCCTCTGGGAAAAGGCGTTCAGGTCCCGACAGAGGTCTGCCACTTCCTGTGCCCAAGGCTCCTGGCCCGCGAATACCAGCAACACTTCGGCGAGCGTCTCTCTGTTTTGCTTGTCCTTGAAGTACCCAAAAAGCGATGAAATAGTGCTGTAAACTTCCTTCTTCAGCTTTTCGTTGGCCTGGAGGTCATCGAGCACGATGAACTTCTTCAAGATGATCAAGATTGATCCCTTGATCTTCGGGCTAACCTTGCGAGAAGGCTGGTTAAGCAGGAAGGTAGAGATCCCCACCATGTCTTGGACGTTTGCTGACTTCTCCACGATAGGAGAAAGCTCAACAACCGTCTCGACAGCTGTACCGAGGAGGTCTCTCCCAATGTCATGTTGGTCGCGAAGAAGACCACCGATCTCCTTGAGGATGAGGTCGATATTCGAATCCAGGAGCTCAGACTTGATCAGCTCATTGAACTCCGACTCTTCCGCCGGAGCTTGCGCCAGGCGGATGAGGTTCCTGAGAACCTCAAGCGCATAAATCTTAACCTCATCCTTTCCTTTCTCGATTCCCAGACATTCGACAATCTTTGGAACAATCCGCTTGTCGAACGATAGGAATAGTGCAGGTTTGGGCAGGACTGACCAGGTAGCAAAAAGCTTCCAGACACCAGAAATACCTTGGGTAGTCTCCACAGGCAGTTTGTCGATCCTGGGGCTGACGATCTCCTTGACCATGGGCTCCTGGTATGGCGTCCAGTCGAAAGCCTGCGCGTTCTGGAACAATTTGCACAGGCACTTGAGAGCGGTCGTTCGGACAACCTTGTAGAGCGAGGCGTTTTCAATAGGGTCTGCATCGCTCGAGTTCTCACCGCCGCTCCCAATCTTGCGGCAAGCCCCAAACAGGCAAAACAGGACCGTGTTGACGATCGACTCCATGTACGAAATAACAGCGCCACCAAGCTCATTGACGATGGACTCGAGCATGTTCAAGAGACCAACCTGCTTCCGAGCAGGTATAGTCTCCTCGGCAAAAATGCTCTCCCGAACACCGTTCGCGTCGACCACCCGTATATTTCGTAGTGCGCCAAGGGCGATGTCCAAGAACCCGCCCATGTCTTCAACATTCAAGTGGCGGACCACTGCGAGCCGAGTGGCGTGGAGCCCGTGGCGGCCACTGGCTGTGCCCTTCTTGGAAATTGTCCTGCCATAGAGCAGCTGGAGGAGGACGGGCATTATCTCAGCTCGATGCTCGGGCTGAATCTTGTTGTCTCCCTGGAATAGGACAGTGAGCTCATTCTTGAATCTAGCTTCATCAAGAAGATACTCCAGGTGCTCTTGATAAGGCTTAATCCCGTCATGCTTCCATGCGAGGATGGCCTTGAGTGCATGCTTTTGGATCTCAATGTCGCCATTACCGAGAAGCTTGAGCAGTGCAGTATAGACCTTTTCGCTCTGAAAGAGAGCTCTAGGGTTGTTAAATTGCGCAAAATGCTGATGAGGCCCTTCCTGTCAGGGAGCGCCCAACTCCCCTCTGTCAAGCTCTCTTCCGGATCTTCCTCGGCGTCCTCTACCGGGGTATCCTCCTCCTCAGTGAACGAAAAAAGGTATGGTACTAGCCGCCTAGACCGCTTCTCGGTCAAGGCAGGCAAGCCGTTCAGCGCCTTCAAAGCTTTGCTGCGCGCTCTGTCGGAGAGAGGCTCAACAATCTTTTGACCTTCCTCGAATATCTGAAGCATATCTTCTGAGGGCTCATCGACGATATGACCCGTAGTCTTCGCGGTTTTGAGGAGTCTGATGAGGTTGAGACACTCGAAGTCACATAACCGCCCCTTGTAGGCGTCAACTGGCGGTTTGAACGGGCCAATCCATTGCGGTGACGGAACGTCTAACCAGTCGAATGCCAAATTTGCGATTGCCTCTTCCCCGTTCTTGTTTTCCGAGACTTTCTTCATCGTTTCCACCGAATCGTCCCACACGGGAGATAGTGGCACTGTCATCATGCCGAACAGGAAGGCAGGAACCGCTTGAATGAGCCAGGAATTATCATCAAGATGGGAGTATATTTGCCCCAACCTGCGAAGATGCACAGCGATGCTCCGTACATTTTGCAGATTCAAGGCAAGTTCTTCGATTTGGATCATTGTCGCCAACGCCGAGTTCTGATCGGGGGTCGCTTGCAAAACCTCAAGAATTCTCAGCGAGGCGATCCGCAATTCGTGGGCTGGGGCTGAAAGATTTTTGACGAGGCACTTGACTAAGGGGTCCTCAACCTCTTGGGGGCTCTCGCTCCCTGTACCTATCTCAGGGGTGCCATAGAACTTCCCGCCCATCTCACGCTCGTATGTCAGCAGAGCATCGAGAAACGCGGGGGACCGGCAAAATCGAGGTGCTGCCGCTCGTAAAAGGGGCGCCAGGCTGGCATCGATGGATCCGGGGACCGCGCACATTCTGAGATAGGCGCGAAAGCCATCGCTAACGATGAAGTTTGCCTCATCTGTGGGAAGAGACGAGGAAGGCCGGAGTGCGAGTTTCAACTTCTTAAGAAGAACCTCCGCTATCCTAGCGTTTGTAGAAGGGTGGACGGCAGTCAATTCCAAGACTCGGAGACGCGCTGAGTACTTTGGCAAGCACTTGTCTCTCCACGTTTCGGGGTCCTTGCCGAAGCCGCCGCTTTCCGGAAATGGGGTATCCTCTAGCCGCACAAATTTGCTCACAATCTGGTCTTGCCATGACTGCGGGAGCGGGCAGGCGTCCTTCTCACCAGTGCCCGGTAGGGCACCAGTCTCAACCATGCGTGGAAGCAGCACGCACAGCATGTCCTCGTTGGCGGGTTCCGACCAGTGCGCAACAATAAACCTTTTTCGGAGTTAGCCGATGAGCCAATGTCTGCAAACCCAGGACATACCTTTGGAAATCCTTTTGGAAAAGACTTTGGAAACGCTCCGAGTTCAAATCGGCGAGGTAGGAGCAGAATGGGATGTACCACTTCATGAGTGGCTCCGTCGTCATCTTCCCGTTGAATGCATTTATCGATGGAATCAGCGCGTCTATGGGCGCCTGAGCCCAAATGATCGCCGCATTAACGACAATTCGTTGCCAAACCTGACCCGAGGCCGCCTTTTCAACCATATCCTTGCATGTTGACAGATGCGCCAGGCTCTGTATGAGTGCCTTCACCACCGGTGACCAGCTCTGGATACGGCCACCTCTCCGTACTCCCGCCATAGTTCCCAAAATCTGTACATTGAGGACCGAGCCCTCCGGCGCTGCGGCGGCATCCTCCACAATCCTCGTCTCGACATCTGTGAACGTTTGCGGGGTAGAGTGATGAATGATGCTAGTAAGCACTCCAAGGCAGACATCCGTCCACACCGTCTCCTCCTTCAGCGTCAATTCTTCTTCTGGAACCTCCTTCGCCAGCGCGGAAAATATCTCTGGACCAGTCGAGTGCAGCGAGTTTCCAGCACCCTTGATCGCCTCAGCGAACATGACCATAATGCCCTGGCTATACAGCCCATACTGCTTCGTTCCCGCGACACTCTCCAGGTCTTTCCTCGCATGTTCCACAATCAACGGCAGCGATTTGTCCTTGTGTCCCGGCGCAGCAGCCTTTTTGATCAGAAAGCTCATCGCCTCGGCGGCGAACCGCGCAATGTGACCCGGGTTCCTCGCCTTGCCCATCAGCGGGGCAACGGCATCGTATGTGGACCGCATATCCGGCACGACCAGCCTCGACAGATACTTGAAGAGGAACGCTAGGGACGCAAAGGTCCACTCAATGGCCTCGACATCGTGCACCTTGCTCGCGAGGTTGACGATGAGGGTCAGGGCGCGGAGGTAGTGCTTCTCGAAGCGCACGCCGAGATCGTGGGCGAAGGCTGTGAGGAGGTCGAGAAGTGGCTCGAGGGCCTCCTTTTCGTGACGCTCGATGGCCTGCGCAAGGAGGTCCATGATGCGGTTCTCATGGTACAGGATCTGGGCGAGAGAGTCGGAGAGGGGCGTGGCATCTCGTCGGAAGGCCATGTAGGCCTTCGAGATGTTGAGTTCGGCCCATCGCTCCAGGCCATTGCGGAGGTAGGAGGTGGTGGCGGCGAGATCTTCGGCTTCGAGATCGTGGCGGCGCACCTTGCGCAGGGGATCGAGCGAATGGAGCTTGGAGATCTTGGTGCTGAACGACTCCCACCGGTGGTTTTTCTGGTGGGGTGTCTTTTTGGAGCCACGCTGGGCCTTGGCGATTCGGCCTGACGAGGTGGCCGGCATCGTGGCTGCGTGACGTTGTCGTTGTGGTTTGTGAAGAGAAAAGTAGGTAGGCAAGCAAAAAGCTTCACCTGCGATCTGCCGCCCTCAACTCGAACCTCGACGCTCTGGAATTTTTTTTGGCCAGGGTGCAAGGCAGTGGGCGCGATAAGCCCGATAAGGGAGGGGCAGCGGGGCCACCTTTCTCGATTGAGGCATCATTGCATTGACCACCGCTCGCTAACTGCATACCCCCTTTTCCCCCTTCTGGACTTACACCCAACGAGGATGGCGGTAAGATGTTGCCAACAAAGGAAAATACACTTGCATTCCCGTAGTCGTTAAACAAAGAAAATTGAGCTTAGATTGCAGCCGCCTGTTTCGTCAAGATGGATCTACTTCATTCAAAAACATCATCTTACGCTCACCCATCGTTTACTCAAATCCAGACTCCATCTCTCAGGCGCTCAAGTCTTATCAGCTTGGACACCAAACAACATGTCTAGCTCGCGAGAGGCACACAAAGCCCCCTCCACTGCAGCCAGCAGGAGACAGACAGCCACCGCTGCCGCGACCCAGACCATGCCAAGCACGCTGTCGGAAAGAGAAGTAGCGTACATTTGTGAAGCCTGCGGGAAAACCGTTGTACCCTTCATCTCCACCACACGGCTCCGGTGTTATATGTGTGGAAGTCTGATCTTGATCAAGAAGCGAACTACAAGGTGAGATGACCGCGCCCGATAACGTTGCCCAGGAGCGACTAATATGTTTCAGGATGGTGCAGTTCCAAGCCATATGAAGGATGCAGTCTGAAACTTGAAGTTTCTCACCCTTGTCATAGACCCCTTATCATAGATCAAGTGGTTGCGACTTGACAGTGGGAAGTAAACTAGGTAGCATCTCTAATCTCGAACTTCTTTTTCTCGCTTGCTGTTGAGTGCCATTGCCATCTGGCTCCTCGTCGGGCATCTAAATATCGCAAGACAATTGTCTCACTCTGCTGAAGCACCTCTCAGGCTCGCCGTCCTTGAGAGGGTCGGATGTGCGGCTATAATACAGAGCACGACGGCTCAACATTTCCATCGAACGCCACCCAGAGAAATGGTATCGCATCAGACTCCAAACTCCGGCCAACCAGTCGCCGATCCACTGTAATGAACAGAAAGTGAAACCGCTTTTGCCGCTAAATCCCAGGTTCAAGTGGCCAAAGTAAAATCCCAGTCCTTGTATCCCTTTCGAAACGCGGCAACATCTGCTGTCTCCTCCGCCTCCGACTGTCCAATATCCTGCCAGATAGTTCTCTCCTCGAGGCCAAGGAGCTTTGCCATGACTTTACGTGGAAACTGTAAATCGAAGCGAACTCCCTCGTCAAAGCGAAGCAGAAGGGACTTTCCAACGATACGGTCTTCCTCCTCCCCCCAGATCCAAACCCTAAGGTAGTCACCCTCGACCTCATCAGCGGTACCAAAGTCCTTAACCGCAAAGTCACCTAGCTTGAAGTCTTTGGCGAGCACCCGGAATCCGCTCTCCACTGTGCCTTTGATGACCATATCGGCGGGAACCGGCATGAACTGCCAATGGATGTGAATGTTTTTCGCGCGATTGATCTCCCACGTGACAGCGCCCAACTTTCGCCCTGACCCTGTCGATACCATGGCCTGCAAGGTCTCTCGAAAGCGCGTCATCTCCTGAAAGGTCTTGGTGACATCGTCGCCGGTCATAGCGGCGGAGCTCAGAGACGGGGCATGTGTGAGTGGAGTGATAATGATGTGGCCTGGGAAGTTGAGACCCTGCTCTTTGAACGTGTCCGCCGATGGCAGAGGACCCTTGGCAGTAGCAAGGTATGAATCCTCGGCGATGCTAGCGATCATGTGCGAAGGCAGATTAGGATTCGACAAGCAAAAGAAGCAGCGTTCCGGACCGGGCGGTGGGGATCGGTCGCGCCGATGGTGCTTGCGGTGTCTGTGGTCGTTGTCGTGATGTGAGAACCGCGAAAATCCTGCCTGGTCTGCCGACCGTTTGGCAGCAGCGGGCCTGAAGAATGGGGTGAGGGTGCTCCCGGGAGGAGCGTCGATGACCGCATCCCGATTGACAGTAAATGCGTACATTGACTTTGCTTTGGCTGCGTTGCCCCAGGGAGCCATTGATATGAAACGAGTGATCGCTAATCCCTTGTCTGCGGTGTCATCTTTGGCCTCCGGAAAGAACGGCTCCCGTTCGTAACAAAAGTCTCCTGGGGACATGGAGAAATGGTATCTGGGCTTGAGCGTTGCGCAGAGCTCAGCAATAGAGGCGCTCGACGGGGCGGAGGTGGGGTTGATGTTCATATCCTTGGCTTTGGAGCTGTTCTTCCAGACCTCAGCGGGCCACATCGTGGTCAATAGTATATCGGTAGTATTTGCGCCTCGCAAGGCCTTAGCATCACTCTCAGTATGGTAAGGCTGGGACTGGTCCTTCGACTGCCCAGCAACAATGTTGGGGTCCAGAATTCCGCCGAGCGTAACGATGCGGACGCCTTCGGAAGTCTTGGTAACACTGCGCTTGCCAAGGTAATGCAGATTAGGGGCGATTTCTTCGTCGGCCTCGATTTTCTCCACGACGCGCGGGGGCAAGGGGGTGGTGCCCACCGTGAAGTAAGTGGGACACGCAATTGGAATACGACCATCAAGAAGGGCATCGAGCTCATCTTGGTCCTGGGTCTCGGCCTCTGCAAAGAGATTGCCGGTCACAATGGCAAAGCTAAAGGCATTCTTAGCATGCAACGAAGCAAGCTTGCTGAAGGCCTGCAGCTGGCCATTGACGCTGCCAAAGACGAAGCTAATTTGGTCAGTATGGAAATTTGTGAAGTGAAATATATTGGGGACTTACATCTTGGCGGCGGCCATCTTGACTCTGCCGATGTGGTTCAGGGCAGGAGAGACGAGGGATGTGGAAGGCACGAAGAGCTTCGCTTCAAGCCCTGTGAGCCCCAGGTAGGCGAGAGAATGAGACCTTCTTGAATGTTTCGTCTTCTATATTCCCATTGGCCTCAAGAAAATGAGATCCAGGTTCGGGGGTATTGTGGGAATGAGTTTGGGAATTGCGACTTCGATTTGATGTCGCGCCTCAAGCGAGTGATGCAAACTGAGGGCGTTGAGTGACCAGGATGCTGCAATCGAGCTTATCTTAGCGCCTCGCATTCCAGATATGCCCGTTAAGAAGAATAATACCTGATTAGAGCTGTAGACCCGTTTTCAGTCGATTGCAGCAGCAGCAGAAGAAAGCCCACAGGCTGCAATTTGGGGCAGGATATCAATCAGTACCAATTTGAGGTTTGATGGAGGCCAAGAACTCGCAAACCTGGCTATGGGGGAGGTGCCCTGGGGTTTTGTTCGTGGCTTCTGGCTTCGGAAGGGCTTTAATCTATTGCGGCTCCGGGCTCCAGAAGGAACCCCGGTAGGAATTGGAATCGGAGGTATTGCTTTGAAAACTAATGTGCTTTTTTTTTCGGGGATCCACCGGAGCCGCCGCCAACGAGGTGGGCCAAGGCGGAGAGGAAGGGGCTCCGGGGTTATCCCGGTGTTGACCCCATATCTCCGCACGACACTAGATCTTGCTTGCTCTCGGAGTTGCTCCCAACTCGCCGTAAATTTCATCAAAAACTATCCTGCCCTTGTTTTTATGAAAGACCCCAGATGTGTGATCTTCAACAATAAACTGGACGCACTTATGTGAAAGAAGCTTCCCAGGACAACATGGACCAGTCACACGATCACGCATGCGAACAGGTTCTTGCGGGATATATTTCTAATTCCCACAGACTAGATACTCTACTTCGCCATACATGCCCGTCGAGGTATGTCGACGTTAGTAAAAGTTGGCCAGCGCCTACAGGCGGCGTGACCGGCAGTCTAGTCATGCCCTCAAAATTGAGAGCTAGAGGCAGCCCAGGGCCCCAAATGGCGGCAGTGGGATAAGTAAATACAGGATGGTGACCGACTGGATACCCCGGAAGCCGCTTGACGTGTTCCAGCTCATCCAGAACGGTGAGCCGATCTCGCCTACCGATGTTTCTCGCGTCTCGAGACACATGAGTCCAACCATGATCATTAACTATCTTCTCCGTCTTGTGCATCTGTCCTGGTATTCACACCGGACATTTTCCATCCCAACATGAACTTCTTGGTTCGCCGGTAGTCCTTTGCAAACCACTGCAAAGGGGACGAGCGTGCCGACCGCCTCCATCATGTAACCGGCAAGCCAAGGTGCTTAGTAACTAACAAAATGAAAAAGGGGCTTGGGTGTAGTGTTCCCAAGCTGGGGTATGTCGAGTTGGTTTCTTTAAATACAGGTCAAAATTGCCGAAGACCAGTGGCCGGAATGTCCCGGCCAAATGATCATCCGCACGCCAAGGGCGAGAATGTAAAAGAGGTTTGGTAATGTCCAGCCTTAGTCGTAAGACATGGCATTCAGGTCCACCGAAGATTTTGTGGTGGCCCTGGTTTAACTGAGGACGACAGCGGTGGAGGGTGAAGCATGGGGGCATGCTACAATGCTGTAAAGACAACGTCTAAACTGGATGCTGTATGATGACCAAAGTGGATGAGCCAAAGGATGCCCGATCCAAAGCTCAAGATGCAAAATAAAATGCTGAGGTTGTCGACGATCTTAGGTGACCAATCCTTCCGTCGACAAGCCGGTCCCATATTCCACCAGTCGAGGGTGGAGGGTAAGAAAATTAGAGAATGAGTGTGGCCCGTGAGAGGACTTTTGCGACAGCCACAAACCATGTTCGCCATTGTCCAAAACACAAACAAGCTGGAAGGCCAAAGGTGTAATAGTGCGAAGTTTATGGACGGCGGTTGTTATGTGTCGCTGGTGGCCCTTGAAAGGGATCTTTATGCTCAAATGTTGTGGGAGAGCTTGATGGGGGGTAATGGTTCAGAACGAGACCATGCGCCTAGCATGACCCTGGCCTAGGATAGGGGACGCCCCAAGCATATCGTCCATGCCACGTGAACTGGCACGGCTAGGGGCTGTCGGCGAGTCCTGCACAGTTCGGTTTTGCTGACCGAAAGCAAAAGTCTGCGCCCGTCCGAGTCCCCTCCGGTTCTGGCGCAGACGACCCATTTCCCGCTCGCAGGTGTTGACATGCTCGGCAGCATTCATCTCGACATAGGCCTGAGGGTAGCATCGGTTACGGTGCTCCTCGAAGAAACCGCTGTATCCGCCATCTAGGATGTATACCTCTGGATATGTCAAACGAGGGTAGTGTTCAACATTTGCTGTGCGATCCTCGGCACGAATGTGTCGAGCCATGATTGGAGCCCGGTGTGCGGAGTATTCGCAGTGAAAGATGAGGAGCGTACGGCCCTCCATGGGGGTCCGGAAGAGATGTGTCGCAAGCAGCTCTTTGTCGTTATAGTTGATAGCCCCATCAATATGTCCGCCGTCGTACTCGTACTCAAATCGGCAATCAATGACCATCTTCTGCGCAAATTGGTCGCTAAACTTTCCATCGAGAACATCCAGCATGGTGGCTCGGGAGATGCGTGGTAGACTGTCGTTCTGTCCAGGAGGGAAGAAATGGGGGAGTGCGGGCTCTTGCGGTTCCTCAATGTCCATCACAGACTGGAGCATCGTCGGGGGAGGAAGCTCCTCCTTTTTCGGCTTCATAACATCGCCAGGGTTTTCGAACATGCTCAGGGAACGACGAAACTGCTTCCTAGGGCGCATGAGAGTGTTTGAGGTTCGTCGCGTGTGGCTGGTTATAGGGGAGCCATTGCGCACGCTGCTCATGTTGGCGAGGGCGCCGAATTGAGGCTTGCATCGACTCGAAGCCATTGGAGGGCAAGGGCTATTTGCACTTTGGGGCCGGCGCTCCTGTGGAGGCGAGTCCTGGAAGCATTCGCTCAGTGACATCGCGGAGGAAGCAGACATTGGTGCCTGGTTATCACCACCAAATCGAAAGGGCGGCAGCTGGTTTTCATTGAACCGGTTGGAGATGCCGCCCGTTGAATACCCTTTGGCGCGGTTTAAGGATGGCCGGCGCAGACCTAGCTTTTTCCGACTGGGTGGAAAGTAAAACGGTTAGCCAGAGACCAAGGGACACCGGCGGGAATGTGTAATTAAACTTACTCAGCCACAACGGGCTTTGGCGGCTCCAAAGACGCCTGGCGCGGTGCGGGAGGTTCCACCACCATTTCATCAACCGGTAACGGAATCGGTGATGGCGAAGGGACCTCAATCTGTGCCACAAACGGAGCCTTGTGTGGCAATGGTGACATGTCCATCATGTCGATGTGGGCGGGCGACGACGACATCGGCAATGGGGGAGTAGTCACATACTCTGCATGCGTGGTCAGTTCGCCCGTTGTCCAGCGGCAAACATTGTAACCTGCTCCCCGCTTACTGCGACCAGCATTCGAGTCCATCATGACGGAAGTGGTGAACAATGCTCGACGTGGTGTCGGGAACATTGGGCTACAGAAATGCCGTCCGTTTTTAGCACACACCGCATATTGTCTTTGGGACGAGACTAACTAACCTGGCGTCGTTGAGCTTAAAGTTTACTGACAGATCCGCAGCGAGGGACGCAGCGGGTGAGGACCCTCGAACGGCCCCAACGTTAAAATAGTCCACATTCGACCGTTGGTGGAAGTTGAACTGGTCGCGCAAGTTCAGGGAGCCAGCCCTAAAGGCGGACGGCGCCAGGTGAGTATTGCGAGAGCCGAACAGGCGGTCGCCGAACACGGGAGGTGCCGGCCGTAGGGCAGCGAGGGGGGAGGATGCCTCCATGATAGTCGATTTCCGGACGACGCGGTGCGTGGTGTTGCATGTACGATGAGATGCCGCAAGTCGAAGGGTGGGTGCACAGGCACCGTGGGTTTGGGCGTCCGAGACGACGGCGGACGGGAGCCGGTGGAGGGGGTCGTTAGACTTTAACTTGCCGTCGCAGTAACTTAATGCTGCAACTCGGCGGTAACCCTACAATCGGCCCTGCATCAGTCGCCAATTGCTCGGTAACCCTCCGTGATTGATCTTGGGGAAGATCAGAGGGGGGAGCTTGGGAGCTTTGGCGGTTGCTGAGGTAGACGAGCAAAGGCCCCGGTTTTTGGTCGTCCTGTGCAACGCGGGCGGTCAGCTCAGTTGCAGCTGCAGCGGCTAGACCATGCAGCTGGTGATGGCGGGGTCTGCGTGCGAGGATGGAACGGCTCGGCTGCGCTGAGCGAGCTACTGCACCAGACTCAAATTCTTGAAGGCCAACGAGCCAACTCGTCCAAAACGCCCGGGCGGACTGGTCTGATCTTGGTGATGCCGAATGACGTGCTGATTGCTTACCTAGTTACAGCTGCGCAAGCTGCGTTGGCGTGCTGACCTAGGTCAAGCAGATGCAGTCGTACTGACAGTGTGTATGCGTAGGCGCGTCTCGGCTGTGCTGGCTGCAAGAAATCCGGGCAGTCCTGTCTCGCTCTAGTCCCCGGAGGCGAAGTATGTGGGCTGGCGGCGGTCACGATACTTACCGGTCCGAGGGCGAGGCTCAACGAACGGACTGTCGAGAGAGATAGAGGTTACAACAGAACTACAGTGGAAGAGATCGCCTGGAGGTTAAGAAGGATTTTTTCCCTCACCCACTCGCCGGTGGTGCACGGCGTCGACAGGGAAGCCCGAACGAGTCGCTGGGATTTTTTTCCTCGCGGGTTGTCAGGGGCGATTCACTGGGGCGGTTGCTTGGACGCAGAGATGCTGCTGGCTGCTGCAGGGCCCCCCGCTGCTGCAACGAGAGCTGCAATTCGCTTCTGGTCGAGGTGGAGCGCTGGAGCGCCTTCCCTGTCCCACACCTTCGACGCAAGGATGCAGAGGCGCACGGTTAAGCGCTGGCGTGGGACTCGCAGCCAGCAACAGTTCGGGCGGAGTTACATCACGCTGCATCCATTCAGAGTGGGCATTCCAGGTACAGCCTAACGATCCGAATCCTGTTCGAGGTACTCTGGCCGCCCGTGTTTGCTCGCCAACGAAGTGGCTGCAGCTCCCCAGTGGGTCTGCGTGCCGCTCTTCAGCTTCAAGCTGGATGCTTGCTTTGCCGGATGCAGCGACGCACGATGCAGCTGCTGCCAGCGGCCTGTCGTCCCGTTGCCAGGCCACACACAACCAGGGAGGCTGCTCGGTTGCTCAAAAAAGGACGAATTGATATCGACAACGCCGGGTTCGAGACATTCGAGATTGGTTTCCCGATCACGGCCCCGGCGGGCGTTTACATCAATTACAAACGGCATCCTGCCTCTCGTCATGCCCATTCTTGGTTTCCTGTCTCCAGTTTTACACTCCCGATGTTCCAGCTTATGCTCCAACGTCCCACACGAAAGGAGGGACTGGCGGGGCTTGGGAGCTTCACTTCGGCCTTCGGACGAGCTCACGACACTAGGCTATCCCAGCACGTGCGTTCAAGACCACCGTTGGCACCGGACGCCCTTGGACGAAAATCCTAACAAGTAGCTCTCCCAGATCCAAACAATTGGGAATGCTACCAACGGTCAATCGCTCCCGCAAGCTCGATTCAATTCACCGGGAACTCTTTACTGATTACCTACTGTGCACGTTTACCCACAACTTGTGCTACTGAATGGGGAGAGCTTCCCCGGCCGCCCTGGCAACCCGCGTGTGGGTGGGCACGGCCGGCCGGCTTCAACCAGCCCTGTGAGAGAGGCGGCTGAGACGCCCAGGCCTTGCAAGCAGGGGGCCTGGGCCGCTTGTTTCGAAATCGCCGCCAGCAGCAAATCGCGACCTTGGAACGGCAAGGCGTCCATTTCAGGTCGCATCAAGAAGATGCTGACAGAGGGTCGCTCAGGCAATGCGTTTGCTGGCTTTAGCGCTCCCCCACACCCTTCAGAGTGTTCACGGGTGATCTGCCTGCTAACCGCAGGTCCTTTGAAATGAGCCAGAGCAGCTGTCGGCCATTGAGCAGCCTGGAATGACGATACCCTCGCAGAGACCCGATATGAAGGAACCCGTGGAATTTAGCATTTGCGCTGAATGCTTCGCCCACGTGTTGTCCCTCTAGGCCACGCTCGGCGGCTGACGGCTGATTACGTCTCAAACTCTTTGGCGAGGGATAGTGCTAACCACTTCCACAGCGCCGTTGCAACAGTGCCGGCCAAGCATCGCCGCGCGAGCGCAGATTATCACGGCACAGACCAGGGAGCGGGTGATCCAATAAACTTGCGGCAACGAGCCTCGTCCGTGCCCCGAAGCGATCCGCAGCAAAGTCATCGCTGGTCGGCTGTTTCTCTCGCAGGTCACATACCCACCAAAAACGCTCCCTTGTTCGGTGGTTGTTGCGGCATCCTGTTAGTCTGTGGAGGCATAAGAGATATCGCAGTTTCGTTCCCTCCGATCATGACGCTGACAATGGCTTCCCAACAACCTCACCGACGGCTATTACCAAGAACTGGGACTTCCAATTGCATCATCAATCTGGCGGAAACAAGCTGGCTGGCATAAGAGAAGCCCCAGCAACTATGAACCGGGGTGCCAGTGTTCCGTGCTTGAGACCGGGTCTTGTTCGAGACGGCCATCCTGCCCGCTATCCAGAAGGCCACCAACCGCTGGTTGCTCATCTTCGCTTCACTCTCCTGAGGTCCTGGGGATATTATCTTGCGCCCGGACGTCGGCTATCACTGGCTCCTCGGCAAAATGCTCCCTTCCGTGCGGGGCAAATGGATAAGAAATGCTCATTGATGGCACCGGTGGTTTCGATTTGAGGCAGCGAGCCTGGTGTCTGTGCAGATGATATCTGGCCAAGGCCAGTTAGGGATGGGATGATATTGACAACGAGCGCGGAGATATTAATTCGGAGAATTCCAGTTCGTGAACCCGGCATTTTCTGACACCCGTAGCGCCCCAAGAAGGTCGATCGGCCGGAATAGTTTCGAGACAAACCTAGAAATAGCAAACAGCCCAAGTTTGAACCAAACGGGAAGGCCGGCGCCTCGATCGCCTGAAGTTAGTCCGCTCGAGTTTCTTTGTCCCAAAAAGACGTCATCTCATAACGATAACGGATAGAGGTGAGCCTTACCAGAGTGTCGCATCTTCGCAAAGATCTCACCGAGATGGTGCTGTGGTCTCCCGTCACCGCCAATCCGCTTCCAGAATCCCGATTTCCTGCCTTGTCCATGGCGCCATCGAGATCGGGCAAAAAGAAAAGAACCCGCGCAAGATCACCCTTCGCCCATGCGATGACGGTGTTTGTTTACTTGCGCGTGACATCCCATTTCGCACCATGGTACCGCGAGGGGCTGCTTCACCGCCCCAATTCGCTGCACCGTCCTGATGGGCCGCATGACAGGACCCAGCTGTCAGCAAAACATCGCATCATCGCCAACCGCATGCTCCAATAGCATCGCGCAATTGAGAATTGGCAGCGGGCTAAAGCCGCCGGACAAGTGTCAGGCGCCCAGCTTCAGGCGGAGCGCCGGCCCCTCCGCGCTACCGGTCTAATTCAGCTCGTGTCAGCAGGGGGGGCGGGCTAGCAGGATCTCAAAGCCGGAAGCTTCCCCTCCCCCTCTTTTTTCACTGCCATCGAGGCGGGTTGCCTCGGAATATCGCTCATGCGCTGAAAAGGAGCATTACACAGCTCTTGTTTGAGATGCTGCACGGGATACGGCATAACGATGCGGGTGTTGCGCTCGCATAGAACAAAACCCCGCCTGGCGAAACTTTTCCGAAGTAAACAAATCGACGCGACGCAGGGATCGCGACTGTGCAGCTACACGTAAACATTGGAGTCCGTGGGGTGCGGGGTACAGACAGCTCCTGCTGTTTTGGGTAGCACGCGCGGTCACATGATGCCAGTAGGATCTCTTCTTCTTGGCGTCCCTGATTAGGCAACATGCGATGGGGTACTAATTCGAGCGGGAGACAGGGTCTCTCTACTCCGTGCGAAAAGTGCGTCAGATAAACCCTCACAGCTTGTGTGAGAACAGCAATGCGTACGTTATTGGAGTGCAGGCTTTGTTAACATTGTGAGAGGGCTTCATTGCATTTAAATTGGCTGTTATGTAAAGGTGCAAAGGCCTCTCGATAATGCGGCACGGCCTACAATCTCAAAATCTAGGGCCTGCCTTGACAGTAAGATGGCGCGTTTCGCACTGGTTAGATTGAGGGTGCCTTCCGCACACACCAACGCGCCCAACTGGAAGTGTGGCTGGCGTCTGGATCTATGGGAATATATCGCGCATCAAACTGAGCCCCAGTACGGACCACAACGGTTGTTGGTTATCTTCGGGCCACAAAGACGAGGGAGCTGACAGAACATTTATTGAAGGTGGTGTTAGAATCGGGACGGGTCTCGCCCTGGACCCTTGGTGGCTTGAGATAAGAACGGGGACACCACGGGGGCCTAGCGCCCGCTGCGGTAGTGGCGTGCACGGGCGTGCCGAACCCTTGAAGCAGTAGCCTGCACAGCATTCCATCCCTCCAAACATCGGATCTAACCCTGCACCCATGGGTCTTCCAGGTTCCTCACCTGCCGCAGCCAGAAAAAGCAACGGACGGATGAGACACTTCGCAGACGCCTCTGTGGGAAGATCCGATGCGATGGGCGCGGCACTGAGCTCTGTGTAAGACAAGATGATTTACGCTTCATTCAGGGCGGCATTGCGTGGAATTGGCTGACATTGCCAACTTGCCTGCAAATTTCACCCTCCCTCGGATGGCCGAGACCCACGGTTGGCGATGAGGGCAAAGATTCCGGCGAAAAGCTCCCTCTCCCTTGATTCGGAAATGCTTGGGATAATTCCGCATTGGCTTGCGTGACGCCTCTTTTTCATCAAACCTTCATCGGCGCCCATGCCGCTTGTGACTCGGATGGTTCCCAGACCTCATTCAAGTTCCACTCCCCAAGACTGAACTCAGTTCCAGGTTCTTATTGTACACGGCCATCTTAAATGCAGACCCCCGTTATCAATAGAAGCGTGTGCATATACTTCTTCTGATGTCAAATTACATGTTGAGACTTTAGTTTGTATTTACAGAGTAGGTAGGTAGGAATACCAAGGTCGGCTACAGACAGTACCTAGGTAGGTAGGTAATTTGAGGGGTGGACACTTGGACTCTCTAATAGGTATGCGAGTTATCATTCCGACTCTCAGCAAAGTTTTAGGTAGGCGATATTACACAACACCAGTGTTAGAGCGCCTTGAATACCTAGCTTTCTCACAAAGTGGTAGCTCTACATTGTGCAATATTGAAATCGATGAGCATTATAGACTTACTAGCCTCACTTGCTTCAGCTAATGTCACCGGTACAAACGAACCCCCAGTGTTGATCTATTCCGTTTAATTTTGATTTGAATCGACAGCCATTTACAGACCAAGCCGAGGACAACCGGTAACGTATTTGAAAATGGATCGGTTATCTATGGTCTGGTGTATGTGGAAATCCTAAGTTGTGAAAGAGCACCAACTTCAGATTCTTGATAAGTAGCTTCCGGCAGTGTGAGTCATATATTACATTCAATCATGATAAACGGGGATGGTATTGAGCTGTTGGATGACTTCAGACATTCCGCACTGGCTTAGCTGTCACTTTCTTCCCTGCTGCCCGCCGGTGCCCAAGGTGAAATAAATCTTGCTATTCGGAGCGAACTTCACTTTCGGCATCTCCTCGCGAAATAAGGTGTCATGGTGATTCAACTTCGCCGCCTCCTAAGTAACCTATCAATGTAGCCCAAGTGAGATCCTCACTTGAGGGCAACGCAGTTCAGTCCCGTTTCAGACTCGCGAGGTATCTCCTCTATCATGTTCTTCTTGTGCAGCTCAGTTACTAATTTAGAAAGGGCTCTCCGCCACTTCCATCAGGCGAGCAGTTCACGGCTCGTGCCCTGATGAAATGAGACCGTCGTCAATACCAAGGAAACCAAGCCCATGTCACCATGACGACGATGTCATGTTGATGGCCGAGCAGGAATTGGACCCAGCATCTATCCACAGATCAGCCCGGAGGATTTCCGTTACCCACACCTCGTAAAATAAAATTCGGATATCGACACGCGGACGGACGGAGGCAAGCAGTGCACAGAGCCTGCGCTTTACTTTTGCAACAGATCCGGTCATGAGGCCCGCGGGGGTTTCCGCAGTTGCCGTCCGAGCTGTCTTCGCCGTATCCATTGTGGATCCCAAAAATTGCAGACGACCTCCGCCCAATGTCGGCCGCCGTGCCTTGGCGACATGGAGTCAACATCAAGTTGTTCTTTCTGCTCGAGTGGTCTGGTGCATGACCTGCGCCTCACATCCCATTCATAGGCAGACTTTAGAAGATATGTTGTGTAATATTTGACAATATTCTTTTACTATTTCGTCGTGGCGTTGTCTTTTCGTGCTCCCAATTATGGGGTCAAGGGTGAGAGATTGTTTGGGGGGTTTGGGATGGCGGGTGTTGTGGTGGTAGCACTTATGAGTCCCGCAGTTGTATTGGTTGACCGCTTGCTATTGTGTCACTATCATCAACATATTACTTGTAGATTCGAGTTGTGCGTCCTTCAAACAAAGAAAGGTGTCGACATGTTTGTTGTGACTTACACGCCCATGCAATGAGCGGGGGTTGATGTCTCGCTAAATGCTGGCTGTAGGGAACCCCTGACTCGCCTGGCGCATCATCTGGCTTCCTGCATATCAAATGTAGTGAGGGTGGGCGGTCTGGCCTGGCAGGAAAGTGCCCCGCTAAAATTTCCAGATCCTCGCTCAATTGGGGTCCAGTGAAGCAATCACCAATGCCCTGACATCGAAATATCAAGCCAAATTTCACCAGCAAAGATGGGTAGCAAAAGAAAGCGCACTGCCAAGGAGGCTGGCCCATACGACATCCAGCCAGTTCAAAAGCGGACAAAGAACGCCTCTGAGCTGGCCAATGGCTCAGCCAAGACGAAGGCCCCGAAGGCGCTCGACAAATCACCCTTCACCGAACACCCCTCGGTCCAAGATCGCAAGAGAGAGCTCGAGCTCTATGAGCTCCTGGGAAGCGAAGACGGTGCAGAGCGCATAACTGCCGCCGACGCGATTATCTCAGGACTTCTGGGTGGAGAGGGTGTGCCCGAGCCCGTCCTGTTGCGCCACCTCGACAAGCGCCTGTTCCGCGGTCTTGCTAGCGGGAGAAATGCCTCGCGCCTGGGATTCAGCCTCGTATTGACCGAAATTCTCGGCCAATTGTTCGGGGAGAAGGACCTGTCGACCGAAAAATACCCTGGCCTGGACTTTGACAAGGTCCTGGTCATTCTGGTTGAGAAGACGCAAGCCGGCGGCAATATTCCTGGCCAAGAGGAGAGGGATCGCTTCTTCGGCCAGCTGTTTGGCGTGGAGTGCTTTGTTCGATCAGGAATTCTCTTTTCTGACAAGCGGAGATGGCTGGCAGTTTTGGACCTCCTTCTCGGCCTGGCGCAAAAGAAGTCCTGGTTGAAATCACAGTGCGGCTATGTTGTTGTCCAAGCCATCTCGAAGATGAAGAAGAAGCTGGTGGAGAAGACATTGGAGAAACTGGTCGAGCTTGGCTTTGCTAAGACGCCCGAAGGCGTCGGCATCTGGATTGCAGCGCTGGATCGGTTCCCGGACATGAAGGTTCCTGCTCAGCCATGGCGGAATCCCCTGGCTTCGTCGTCTCTTCAAGCCCTGCCTCCAGTTCTCAAGGACAGCGGCAGGGAACCATCAACCGAGCACGGAAATAAACCCAAGCAAGGAAACTGGTCCGCTCAGCTTCACTTCGTTTGGGATCTTATCCTCGCTCACTTCGTCAAGCTCGCCAGCGAGCACCCAGAGGCTGCTGATGAGCTTAAGGTGTTTTGGAAGCGGATTGTCGATGGTAAGTCTTTCTAACTGTCTCGTTGACGGACGCCGATTAACACATGCGTAGAGGGTTTCTTTTCTAAGACCTCTTCTGACAACCAAAAGTTCTCTGGTTTCATGATATTCCAGAAGATGCTGGAGGGTGCCGCCGAATTTCCTGAAATGATCACATCTCTTTTCAGCCAGAACTTTGTTGGCTGCCTGATGAACCAGGCTGCCAGAGAAGACCGGTACCTACATCGTGCGGCCCTCAAGGCGTTGAAGACGATCGAGACAACCGTGGAGCAACATCCTGCTCTGCTCCCTACTGTCCTCCGTCAACTCCTTGGCGAGTATGGCGTGTACAACTTCGACCAGAGGACCAACACAAGGACGGTAGACAAGCTTCTTCAACAAACCACCCCGGAAACCGTCAAGGCTGTTGTCAAGTTGTTAAAGCTCAAAGATTCCTCCAAGAGCGGACTGGACGAGGAGAAGTACTACCAGGCGCTCGGCAACTACCTTGGTAGGCTAGCCAGCGCCTCTTCAGAGTCTGGCGCCGAAGCTTCAAGCAAATCAGTCCCGGGCACCGCGATACAGCTGTTAACAGAGCTTGCGTATTCCAATGAGTCCGTCCCTAAGAATATCAAGGAGGCGCTCCGCATCAAATGCACCTCCGCCTTTGCGAGGTTGGCCAGGAGACCCGAAGATTTCGGTGACCTTTGCGGGGCCATCTTGTCGATTGATGCCGAGAAGGCTGAAGAGGATGACGAAACTGCTTGGGCTGTGATGTTGCAGGCGTATGAACGACTTAAGGAGCTGCTAGACCCCGACAACGAGACAGAGGCAAACAGGGCTCAACGACAAGCCCTGGGCTTGCTGCACGCTGTGGGAATTCTGCAGTTCCACAACCGCGACCCCGACGCCATGGATCTTTGCGATGAGCTCGAGGAGTGCTACAACAAGCTATCTGGAGAGGAAGGTGTTTCGGAGTATCTGGTCGAGATTCTACTTGCCATGCTTTCTCGTCCCTCGTCTTTGATGCGTCAAGTCTCGCAGCAGGTCTTCGAGGCGTTTACTCCTCTTGTATCTGCGGAAGCCCTCAGCCTCCTTACTGATCCGTTGGAAACGGATGAGAGTGAGAAGGGCCAGCAAGCCCTCTTCAGTACAGAGGACGAGGACATGGCTGATGCCGGCGACGATGAGGAGGACGGTAGCGATGACGAAGAGGAGCTTGACTCGGATGTCGAGATCGTAGGCCTCGGGGACGCAGGATCTGAAGCGGCTGACGATAGCGATAAGGACTCCGATGATGAGGAGGAGGAGGAGGAAGAAGAAGAGGAGGAGAAGGAGAGGGACGAGAAGGACGGGGCTGAAGACAAGGACCAGGAAGCCCTTGATGCTCTTGACAATGCCCTGGCTGAGGTGCTTGGGAGCCACCGGCTTGACAAGGACGCCGACGCAATCTCAGAAGACGACGGGTCTGACATGAGTGACTCGGAGATGATGGAGGTCGACGCCAAGCTGGCTGAAATCTTTAAGCATCGCGCGAAGACGACAAGCAAGAAGAAGACAAAGAAGGAGGCCAAGGACACGGTTGTCAACTTCAAGCATCGCATCCTCGACCTGCTGGCCATCTTCGTCAAGAAGGAGGCCGCAGTACTCAACCCCCTCGCATTCGACACCCTCCTGCCGCTGCTTCAGCTCGTTCGCACAACAACAACCAAGCCTCTGGCGAACAAGGCCTGCGAAATAATCCTCAACTTCTCCAAGGCCCTCAAGAAGGCGAGAAGCAGTCACGTCGAGAACGCCGACCTCGATATCGAGCAGCTGACGGAGATGCTCAAGGAGATTCATCACGAGGCGTCCCTGGATCCCTCGCACGCCTTCGCAAAGGCCGTATCGACTGCCAGTCTGGCGGTGGCATCTGTGCTTTGCGCAGACAAGGAGAACAGGGAGGACGTCTTTGAGCTGTACGCCCAGACGCAGATGAAGTGGTTCGAGGGGACGGTCAAGATCCAGCAGGCCTTCTTTGCCGACTGGCTGCAGTGGTGCCAGAGCTATGCGAGCTCGGCGAGCTTGGCGGCTGTAGCAGAGGTTGCGGAGAAGTGAAGATAGTTTATTGTAGCATAGTCTTGCCTGGTTGGGTCGTGCAAGTTGGATGGTTTACCCTCACGCATATCTAAGCGCATAATAGAGATAGCGATGCTGTTGCAGTACGAGTGTATCCCGTTGAGAGACCTGTTCTGAAGCCCGATCTTGTTCCTCCATCATATATTGTCACTCTGCTCCGGCAAGATTAGCATTAGAAGAGCAAGCTCTCTCTCATAAGGTTCAGTCCCAATGCATGATGGAAATTAATCTACTTTCCACCTCGCCCAGCCGGACCGTAACGGCTGGTCCGTTGTTTTGTACAAGTACATTTCAAGCTCTTGTCCGCCTGCCCAACGCCACTGAACCCCTAATCTACTCCTCCATCTTGTCGTCCTCCTTCTTCTCATCGTCCTCGTCGTCGCTATCCTGAAGCGACTTCTTGGCCAACCGCTCTGCTTCCTCCCGCAGCGCCTTGGGAACCTCCTGGTGCTTGCCCTTGGTCGGGCCGCTGGAACCGCTGATCCAGCTCATCTCGAGCTCGAAATCCTTGTCCTTGCTGTCGTCATGCGCAACGTAGATGATGCGCGCGGCCTCCTTGACCGCCTGCTCGAGGGTGAGCGACGCGGCGCCGTCGCCGTTGAGGTCGAGCTTCTCCAGCTCTGCCTTGGCGGACTGCCGCCCCTTGCCCGTCGCCGCGCCGTAGTAGCCCCAGTAGAGACCCGAGGGCTCAATCATGTAGAGGAACGGTCCGCCGTACGTCTTGCCCTGTGCCTTGCCGCCTGCGCCGACCGACGGCCCGTGGCCGACCTCGCCATCTACGGGTGCCTCGAGTTCACTGTCGAAGCCGCCAACGATAGCGGTGATACCGAACGGTCGCACGGACTGGTACAGAGTGTAGGCTTGCATGTAACCGCCCATGCGGCTGGCCAGATCGGCGGTGGGAATGGGCGTCTTGAAGGTGTCGCGCCAGGCGCGGGCTTCGTCGCGCGCGCGGTCGACGAAGTGTCGGCCATCGGGGACCATGCCGGAGTATACCTGTTGCATTGGATCAGCCACTTGTGCCTGTTTTCGAGGTACCCGGTAAAGGGAGGAGGCACGAGAGCTCGGGGGTTGGAGTGTCAAGGGGAATCGGGGCCCGGAACTTACCACACCCAGATGCCTATCTACGGTAGCGATGCGCTTGTTGGTGCCCTGCTTGAGGAGCTTCGACGTCACTACCTTCTCGACCGCCAGTACGACACCCTCCTTGCACCGGATGCCGACTGAGGTGCCGCCGTTCTCGACCGCCTTGACGGCATATTCGACCTGGAAGTTACGGCCATCGGGGGAGAAGATGGAGTTGGCGAGATCGTAGCCCGTTCCTATCGACGTCTGTTGTCACTCGGGCCGTTAGCTGCCTTGTTCCGGGAAGAGGCCGGGCGAAGCCGGAGCAGCAGCTCGCTCTCGGCGGCGGGAGCAAGGGAAAGGAAGGCTGGAAACATTACCATTGTGGGTGGTTGTCTGGAGCTGGGGGGTTATTCGGGAGGGAAATGGGTTGAGGCTTGGTGATTCCGGAACGGACACGCAATCTGCTATTCGGAGCGGTTGTGGTGGGTTGGGGCTGGAGATGCAGACGTGGATTGTTGCTGGCGCCGTCGCTGGATTGAGAGCTTCATCAGGCAGCCTGGAGCTGCGCGTTGCGTTCGCCGGAAGGTACCTGAGCTTTGGGCTCTTGGCTGTGGCGCGGCTACAGCATCAGCCACCTCAGCTTGGCCCACCAGCCACATTGCATAGACCCATAATTCTCACTGGCCTTGAATGACTTCTTGACAAAGAAATTGCCAAACAATCAGATAACGAGTTATGAGAGGAAATGAGCTTATTTTTAGATGCTACTCAGCGGGCTGACTTGTGGAAGTGTAATGTCTTTCAAAAGTCGTACATAAAGACCCCCACTTGTATGTCATTCTCTCCGTGATGAGCAGCTCAGATGAGATCTGGGTTCACAAACATTGAGCTGATAGGTGAGAGTAGAAAGGTATGCCTTAGGTATGATAACATAGGCCGCCTTGTATTCTAGTTTCATTTCTTTTCACTCTGTGTCTTTTAACAAGGGGTGTGGTGTGCCTCCTGTGACCTGACGGGTTCAGAATTTCAACTCCCAAAGAATCAAGTATTATCCCCTGAATCTAGATATTGTCTGAATCTCGCTGGTCCTCAAGAACTCAAGCTATCTGCAGAGTAAAAGATCTTCAATGAAGAAGAATCACATATGCTCAAATCCCTATTGATTCCAAGTCGGCTTGATAGCAAGCGACCGTGACTTGTTTGATTCGTTGCGAGTCTAGATATCTGAATTCCGAAGAAGAGGCGTATTACATGTAGTTTCACTCTTTCACCTAAGAAAAGCAGACAACAGGTGTGATCGGGGTGCTTGAAACTCAATTTGAGACTCTAGATATCTGATGCAAACTCCACCATTACTCCTGTATCTGATGAGAGCAATCAATGCTGTTCCATTCATGCCAAAAAGAGCAATGTGCAGTTTGTGAATAAAGTCAGAGACGTTCCCACTATTGATCTCATGCAGATGTTGTCCCATCATGGTAGTATCCATCATATCCTTCTGTGTTGATCGTGTTATAACCCGGTTGTGCTGAAATCCCTTAACTGTCCCAAGACAACCGTTTCTCTACATGTCAGTCTCTATGTAATCCTAAGCGCTGCTAATTATGTACCTGCTCTTTCCCCCGTCAGAGCATCTCATGATCACCCCGTGTCGCCATCATTCGGCCATACTGGTCTGCCATGGCTTCTTGTCGTCTCCACTCGACGTCCGCCGCCGACGATTTGTACACGGGATCTGAGTGTGCCGGGTTATAGTTCGAAGAAACGGTGGCAGTGGCGAGCTGGTTGTACATGTCCTTTGGTTGCGCCACAGACTCAGCGAATGCTCGCCTGGCAGACTCTTCATACTCACGTCGTGCCATATCTTCGTATCCCGTCGCCATGTAGGGCTCCATATAGCCGAACGACGACGTCGCTGAGATCCACCGGCTGTCTCCGCCTTGGATTGGAGTCAAGGGGGTGCCATCCAGGCTCATGGTGAACTCCTGCTCAGCGCGCTGCCTTTGGTCGTATCGCATCTTGGCTAGGATCTCCTCTTGGCTCACAGACGTCATGCTCCAGGCCAGCGTAGGGTTGTCCAGGCTGTTCGTCGGCGGGCAGAGCCGCCAGAGTTCCATGAGCTTGAGTCTCTGGGGGTCATCGACCGTCTTGAACAGTTGCAGCTGCGCCGAGGACAGACATGAGGGGTCCACGCCGTGGTTCCTCAAAACTCTCTCCACAGCTGAGTGCTCGGGTTGCGGAGGCTCGGAAACCGGTCTCGTCGACTGCACGGGGGGTTGCACATCATGTCGTGTGAGGTGGGCTGAGTGATTGTAGTGCTGCGAGATGTAGACGATCTTCGGCTCCTCCTGGGGGGTTTCCTGGACCGGTGCCTGCGCCTGGACTGGGGCCGGCAACGGGGCCGGCTGGTCAAAGGTGAGGTTCCTGGAGAAGAGAGCGGCCAGCTCCTCCTGTTGCATATTTGGGTGAACCGCCGCCATGGCGCAGAAGTGGTCGAACGGCTGTGATGTCATAGTTAGCTCTCAACCGGCCGTCAGAGCTGCTGCTACTGACCTTGCGTGTTGGGCAAACCGTAGAAACTGAGATGGCTCGAATCCGTACAGAGTCCTCCAGAAATCCGAGCTCTTGGGGGACCGGGGCAAGGCCGACGGTAATGATCAGCGGTGCAGTGCGAGTACGGGCGGGAAGCGTGTGCTCGAGGCCGAGCGACGGGTGGAACAATTCGTTTTATATTGGCTATGCTATGTACTGCGAAAGCGGAGGGCTTTCTTTTTGAGGCGAGGAGAGTACGGGAAGAAAGAGAGAGCGGTAGACCGGGAGGGGCGTAGGGGCAAATAAGGGGGTTTTGTTCGAGGGCCCTTTCTTTTCGAGGTTGGGGCAGACAATGGCGGGGTGACCACGCGCCAGATTGAGAGGAGGGGAGCTGTGACGTGCGGGATTATCGGCGGGTGGCACGGCGGTTACGGATTACTCGACCTCGTGGTAGAGTGATCAAAGGCAATAACACTGACTGTCAGGAGCCGTCGTAACAGAGAAGACGGTGATGGCGTCGAGGGGGGCTAAATGGCAAGAAGGGTGCGAGCTTGGTATTTAAAGCACAGCTCTCTGGAGATGAGATGTGATGCAAATAGCACCTTGAGGAAATGAGGAGGGAGGGGTCGACCGGGGTTTATTTCTCGCTGGGAACTGTGCCAAATGCTGGGATCGAACGGAGCAAACAGGCATCACTGCAGCCTGGGCTGGGGACATTGCTTGGTGACCACTGCCCGATCGCAGGCCAAAACCGCAGATGCAGACCCGTGGACGCAGGTCCGGGCCAGTGGTATGGTGATCCAGCGTGTGGCAGCGAATCCGTGGGCATCAGGCTCCAAGGAAGCCTCCGCTAAGCTGGCGGAGGTTGGGCAGTCACACAGGTCAGGCCTTCCCCAGAGCAGTCATGCGTCACAGGCACCACCTGAAACGTATCCCTAAAGCGGCTATCATCGAGTCCCCCGCCCAATGAAGCAGCGACACGAGTTGGGATGGCCGGGATATTGTTGGATATCGCTCAATATTGTTGAAGTGATGCTCCAGCATGCCATCCATCCACAGCTTCAAGTACGCAGTTGAGCGTAAACATGTTCGCGTCTCAAGCTTCGATCAGATTAAAGCGTGAATCAGAGCTTTCTGTGCGATATGTGTGCCAAGAACCGGTGACGGGTCCAGAATTGCGGACCGCAGGCAATGGAGGGGCTTGCAGGACCGACAGGCGGGAAGGATCCACTGTGGTCGAGGCCACAGGGATGCACCGCCTTGAGCGAAAACAGCGAGGGGCATGTGCGACCGAGGGTCAAGCCACACTTTTGCCACAGATGACGTTGTCATTCCCCACCACGCTTCTGGCCGTTCCTTTCCAGCTTGACGACCTAGGAATCGATCTAGACACCTTGAGAGCAAGGCTGGCATACTCCTGAGTGGATGGTTCTTGTCCATCTTCCACTCCTTTTCGCCTGATTTTGTTTCCCAACATCTCCAGACTTCCCTACCAAACAATTTCCCCTAAACACCACAAAGATGGCGACCGGACGGCCCCCGAATTACTGTAAGTCACCGCCTGCCCCGCGCCGCGGATGTCGTCACCACCGCCCTCAGCAACCAAGCAAAACACTAACCTCCCACGCCCAGATGCGATCCTTGAGATCTCCGAATCGGCGACCACAACCCAAATCCGCGATGCCTACAAACGCCAAGCCCTAAAAACGCACCCAGACCGCGTCCCAACCGACTCCCCTGAGCGCGCTACCCGCACCCGAAAATTCCAACTCGTCAACGACGCCTACTTTACCCTCTCTGACCCCTCCCGAAGGCGCGAGTATGACGCCCAGCGCAAGCTGTTCGCCGGCAGCAGCAGCACCCGGCCCGGGGCGTCGCACATGCCAGGGGGTTTCGCCCCCAACGCAGACCCCTTCGCCGAAGAAACCGAAGGCGACGCCAATGCCGGCGGCAACACAGCAGGGAATGGATTCTCCTGGGCGTGGAACTTCTTCACGGGGCAGAATGGGGCCGGCGCAGCGAACGCCAATGGCGCGCCGCCGGACCGCGAGCAGACGGAGAATGCGCAGTTTGAAGATGTGTTCGAGGAGATGCTGCGCGAGGAAGGGATGGCGGAGCCGTCGGGGCGACCCACGGGCAAGTTCTGGGGCCTTATGGGTGGCCTTAGCGGCGGCGCGTTAGGCTTTATCGTGGGTAACGTCCCGGGTTTGGTGGCTGGCGCGGTTGCGGGGAACCGGCTGGGTGCGATTCGCGATGCGAAGGGGAAGAGCGTGTATGCTGTTTTCCAGGTAAGTGCCTCCGGGGTGGTGATGATGCGGGATGATGAGTGAAGCAGAACGGAGGCTTATTCCACTACAGGAACTGCCGCAGGATGATCGCGCGAGGCTGCTCAGCCAGATGGCGGCCAAGGTGTTCAGTCATGCTGTGGGTATTTGATCACCAAGATTTAGAATACAACTTGCGATGGCGAGGGTTTTGTAGGATGGGCATTGCTTGATGGATCGGCCTGCTTGGGTTTCGGAGTTCTGGCTTGGACTGGGAATGATTGGCAAATGGCGGTTTGCTTGTTCAAGACACCAAAGGTTCCTGTTTTCTAGTAGAATCGTTCATCACACAAATCCTATACGCTTCGTGATGAGGTTGAGAGTAGAACTCTTCTCTTTCTCTGTACAAGCCGAGTTAGTGACGCACAGGTGGCTTACTTACACTGAGAAGAAACTCTATGTAAATGTGACAATGTAGAACTGATGATAAATAATGTGACAGGCCACCCGAATCCATTTCCTGTTATCCGGTTACACACAGTGGGATGTAACTCTCGTCCGCCATCTCTTCGCAGGGACACCCCTGTTTCGAGACTCTAGTACAAAATGGACAATGACCGAAGAACCTCATATCGTCCTGGATTTTTACAGCCTGGATGATCACCTCTTCTTGTTCTTGCGCTTCGCCGCCTTGTTGCCCTGCTTCTGGCTGCCGCTGGCCTTGACCTCGCCGCTAAGGTCATCGACAGACTTCTCGAGCAGCTCGAAATCCTCAGCGGAGCCGGTGCTTGGCGTGGCCTTTCCGGGTTCCGAGTCCTCCTCTTCCACGACAAGCGGCTCGGCCTCCTCATCGTCGTACTCATCCTCCTCAACCTTGGCCACGCCCTTGGGGAGGAAGCGACCGAGAGTGAGCTGGAAGGCCCAGAGCGGGAGGCGCACGACAGCCGTGTCCTTGAAGGTGGGGCAGGGGAGTTCATTGAGCTGTAACCAGTTAGTTTGGCAAATTTCAGGGGTAAAGGGGGGACTTAGACGAACATCAAGTAGAAATTCAGCCATGTGACCGTTCTCATCCTCTTGCTCGAGGTAGACGTCACCGAGGGAGTCCACAACCAGAACCTTTCCATTCTCGGCCACGATGCGCTTCTTCGCTCCCTGGGGTCCGCTGCCCTCGGGCTGCGGCTGGGGGGTCACCGAGCCGGAACCCGCGGCGGCAGACGGCTGCGGCTCGCGGCCAGCCCGACGTCCCTTGCGCGAGGTACCCTGCGACAGCGCACCCTTCGAGGCCTTCTTGTTGGCATCGCGCTCTTGCATTCTGCGCATCTTGCGGTTTACTTGGATGACGTTGCCCTCTTCGTCCTCGTACACCTGCTGTTGCTGCGGCGGAGGCGGAGGGGGTGCGGCGGCGGGTTGACCATCGATGCCGGGGATGTTGAGACCGTCTTCGCCCCAGGCAGCACGCCGGGCAAACTTGATGTAGCGCTCAACAAACTCACGCTGGCGCTTCCATCCCATATACAGGGCCACGTAGTGAGCACCGCCACCGGCGACGAGGAAGACACCGAAGAGAGCCGTGCCGAGACCGGGGCGGTAACGGTTATAGTAGTACTCGGTGCCCTTCCAAGTGGGGAAGCCATTGGCGAGGAAGTGATCGTAGCGATCGCGGCCGGAGCTACGCAGGACATTGGTGACGATGGAGAGACGAGCCTGCGCGTCCGAGGCCTTCTTGACAGCGGCCTTGACCTCGGCGGCCGTGGGCGGCTTGATGACCTGCGCGCTGGGCTTGCCACCCGATAGCTTTGCCTTCTCCTTCTGGGCCTTGATGCGCTCGGCGGTGATCTGCTGCTTTACCTTGTCGGGGTGCAGCATGCGCGAGCGCTTCTTGTAGGCCTTGTTGATGTCCTCCTGGCTCGCCGACGGGCTGATGCCGAGGAACTGGTAAAATGTGACATCGGGGCCCTCGTGGGCTATGAGTTCGTCGCGGACGCGGAAGATCTCGCGGTCTGCAGCACAGTGTTAGGGGGGGATTCTTTCTCGTTCTCGTCGCGGGCAAATCCGCGCAGGGATGGGTCTGCATGCGCGGGCGGGATTGCGGAAGCGTAAACTTGCCTTCCTTTGACCAGGCCGCCGAGAGGGGCGTTAGCAGGGCCAACAGGCCGAGGGAAAGTGCAGAGAACCTCATAATTGCATTATCGCATGGGGTTGAGCCAAAGGTCCGTTGGTTGTATGGACCAGTGCAAGTGGGAGGATGAAGTTTCAAGGGATAATCTTTTTTTTTTTCTGGCGCTGAGCGCTCAGCGAACAGATATGCAAGTTCAAGCGCGGCAGGCAGCTCCGAGACGTTAGCGTGGGCATGTGCCTGAGGCCAGCTTGCGTTGTTCTCACTCGCTCACGACGCTCTATCGCCCAATTGTTTCGCTCACTCTTTACTGAGGTGCAACTGAAACCCTTGCTTCCCTTCATTTATCCATTTATTCCTCACCACGTCTTTTCCATTTTCCATCTTCTGGAGGATGTTGACAGCCAGGAATCTTTTTGTGGAGACAAGGACCGCACTGGCTAGCGTCCCATCCAGCGATGATCCAAGATCACACCAACTCAATTCGGACGCAGACACATGATCCGTTGAACGGTTCAACGTCGTTCTTACATTAGTCGTATGAAACTACAATAGGAGCGGCTAAGTGCCATATTAAAGGTACTCTAGCTCGAGAGTTGACACGTTTCTCAGCTCTCTGCTCTGAGAGTAGCAGCGAACAGGTGAGCGATGAGATGACTGGCCACTGTTCCTCTCATTACTTCCACTACCAGTGATCAAAACATAAGCCACCTAAACAGTCTCACAAATATATCCATTCTTTTCCCATAAAGTTCGCTTGGCTCGGTTGCGCTCTTCTAACCGAAGCTCATGCCTGCGTCCAAATGAAGTGGATACCACCCGCCAAGATCAACCAACCCCTGACCCCTAACCCACAAACCATCCACAGCGAAAATTCTCACCACTACCCGCCCCTCTTGAACCGGGAAAACCCTCTCAACACCAACAGCAACAGGTGAAATGGCCGAGCGGTCTAAGGCGCTACGTTAAGGATATTCCTTAATAACATCATCTCCATCGTGGAGAGCGATTCCGTAGTCCGAAAGGGCGTGGGTTCGAATCCCACTTTCATCATCAGCTTCCTTTTTGCCGTCACAAACCTTCTTTTTGCTAGTATCGCGCACAGTTCTTTTAGCAAGTTGCCGGTTAATAGGCCTTGGAGGCACCCAACGGGAGACCGGCACGACACAGTCACATAGCATATACGGAGGCACCACGACTAAGGTAGTCATGCATCACGAGTCACAGCAATGGCATGAGTGAGAACATTGTGAGAACCCCAAAGTCAACGGAATACATTTCGAGGGGGGATGTGTCCGGGCCCCCGATGGCGCGAACCAGTAGCCCACAGCCACTAGACTACTTTCCAGTGACTGCGAGCCACTCGTTCGAGATCACCTTGAAATGATGTTTGCCATCGAGGGACCGGAACACAAACCCCTCGCTGATGCCACCGAAGGCACCGGTGCCAACGCCGTTAGCCTTCTCTAACAACGCCTTCATGTTACCAGCGAAGTCGCTGATTTTGTAGTATCTGGCCACGCATGATTGTTAGTGCCCGGATGGCTTGGACTGGACGGACCGTTAGACTTACCCCAAGATTGGGACGTGGTCGATCTGCAAATCACTGCAGATTTTCGCCACCTCCTATCAGATATGTCAGTATATATTTGTCAGATCGGGGTGATAATGAGTGCTCGGGGACAGAGGAGAAAGGCGGATGGCATGGTGGTAGGAGGATATTCATTACCTTGACATCGACGTACGCGGCGGTGTCGAAATTCCAGATTCCGAACACCACAAAGCGGTGCTCGCCCTCCGGCAGCTTCATGGTGTTACCCATAATGGAGGAGCCGCAGAGCTCCCCTTGGACGGAGATGTTGGGATCTAGAGGAATAATCATCCGCGTCAGCGATTTGAACGATCTAGCGATTCTAAAAGGGCCCGTGAAGTATTGACTTACACGGAATCTCCCAAATTTTCGACGCGACGGCCGATCTGCCCTTAGCCGCCTCCCAGTACACATTTCCGGGCTGGTCGAGAAAGTCCTGGGTCCGGCTACAGACCCCGACATGGCCGCGGCCGCTGCCGTCCCGCATGGTCGCCGGATACCCCTGCGGGAGGGCTGGCAAGCAGCCGAGCCAGCGCGACCCGACAGAGACCTTGTAGACGTGCATTGACACGCCGTCGAGCTTCTCCGTCACCTGCCAGACCTTGTGTTGCCACGATTTGGCGAATATCTCCCGCTCAAGGTTCTGCGCTCTGTACCAGGAGGGATTGACGATGAACCCGGGGGTTGTGCCAATAACCCCGGCCGAGATAGCTTGGGCAGAGGGCTCCCACTTCACTACGCCAAGGAGGTCTTCGAAAGACCTTGCCATGAGCTCCTCGGTCGCGAGCCTCAGGCCGGCTTGCTTGATGCGGGCCTGAAAAGGTCCGTAGATCTCCCTGTGGTGGATATCAGCCAATATTCTTTTGGGCTATTTCCTTAAGTCTGAGGATTGGAGGAGCGGCTGTCTTCGGACTCAGAGGCAAGGGGGGAAATGAAAAAGAAAAACGAGAAGAAATCCTCTGATTGAGTACTCACCAGAAGTTGTTCAGGCGGAAGATTTGACCCTGGGAAAAGAATTTCCCTTTGACAACAGACATGACTCGGTAACCGGGCTTGCCATTGAACGTGGTGATTCTCTTCGGGTTGGTGAAAAGGTCCAAAAAGTTCTGGGTTTTCGGGAGGAATGAGTCGATTTCAAAGAACAGGACAAGCTCGCCAACCTAGATGTGTGTCAGTTGTTTGGCCTTCAGGGGGAAGAAGTGGGAAATCCAAGCATCGAGTCAAATGCCTACCTTCCACTTTTGGGTCTCCATGAAAGGAGGGTTGTAATCCAGAACTGTCCAACCATCCACGTGTATCAACACTTTGTTACCCATCTTCGCATCGGTGATGTTCTTGATTCGGCGCACAGTGACCAGTCGCCGTTTGACTAGGGCCGAAGGGCCTGCCGGAACTAAGGGATGTGAGTCAGACATGGGGGTAGCGATTTGAGCCTTCTGTGACGACGGGATGGCCTGTGTCTGGGTGCAGAGATCCGCCTCAGAATCTGGTACGGTAGGATGTGCCATGACATTCTGTGAGGTCTGCACGGATGTGAAGACTTGGGCCGAGACAGCAAGCTTCCCCTGAGACTCGAGTGCGGTAGCCTGTCCTCTGAAGTTCTGTATAGGCGATGCAATGATCTGTGTCGAAGCCGTATTGTCCGCGTGAGGGGCCACAGCTGGCGCTTCGATATCATGTACGGGGGCCGTGAAAGCAGAGTCACTCGCGTTCTCTACCGACACGGTGTCCGTTTTCGGAATCAGGAGAGCTGCGTCAGGTTTCACATCGGTATCCAGCATCTTGGCAGATGTAAGGGTCTGTGTCGACACCGTTATATGTGCTTGAGTCACTGTTTTGGTTGATGGCGGGTTCTGTGCCGACAAGACAGTCTCCTCGAGGGCTAGGTTCTGCATGGTGGCTGTCACAGTGTCCTGCATGATGAACAGCTGGTGGGTCGACTCGAAAGAAGAGAAATCGGTGAGCAGGATGAATATGTAGAGGAGAAGAGGTGGGCGTGTAAAGAGAGGCTAGTGGCGAGATGACGATCAGCTGAAGGGGGGCGTAGTTCAGGAGAAGCCGCCTGTGGTGCTGAAGGGACCAACTGCGCGCGTTGCTGAAGTAGTATATGTGGTGACGGTCAAGAAGAAGTACCTTATTTGTACTTTTGATAGATGTCAGGTATTTGCTATTTGTGAGAGAAGAAGGCTGTGTCGGTAGGTTGGCAGACGGGTTTGGATCTTGGAATTGCCCTTATAAACGCTGCGTGGGGGCGGAATATAGAGGCTGCGTTGTGACCGACGTCAACTGTAATTAGTAAAGGGGAAAGGCCGTGTAAATGAGATGGCGATTGTTAGCTGCTGAGAGAGCTTGCGTGAAATATGCCGTGACAGTCAGAACATCCGTTATGGGAGATAAAATAAGGCCCTTGGGATGGCCAAAAGGGAAGCGGATGATTTGTCGATGAGAGAGCCAGCGTTTTCGTCCTGGTTGAGCGGGAAAAGCTGAGATAAAGGGTGACGGGATGATTTATGGTTGGCTAGAAGTCTAGACTAAGCCGTTGTGATGTGCGATGAAAACAACACGGCTGCTGGTAGATTACTGGATGATCTGGATAGGAACCAAGGTTCAGATGACTGGGGTTTGGCCGCTGAGTGAGAGGGTTTTTTGAGATAAACACTTGGATGGTGAATAAATCGCCGTGCCGAAGTGAGGAAGCTTCGGTAACGAGGAGAGCCGATACTGCGTCGGTAGGATGATCGGTTGTCCTGCGGGACGCGAGGTCTGGTAATAGGACACGCTGATGGTTGTTCCGAGACAAGCGAGTCGGCGGGAGAAGGCCGCTTTGGTGATCAAGAGTAGAGACCCTTGTTGTCGATGGTAGGACAATATTTCGAGGCTGTATGAAGTATTGGAGCGAATATCCTCGTCATCCGGCGAGGGTGAATGGCTTTGGTCGAGAGGAGAGAGTGGCCGCGATTATTGAGGGAACGCACCTTGCGGTTGGGTGGAGGAAATTGTTGCGAGGTAGAAGATATTGAAAACCTGCGAGAAGCTGAAGTAGGTGAGGAAGGGGGAGAAACCTTCCGAGACACGATGGCAGTTGGGGGACTGCCTGTGACTGTTCTTTGAGCTGTTTGCTTGGTGCGAGGTAACCGGAAGGCAATTTTACCTAGGAAGACGCTGCAAGATGATTCGGGGCTTTAGATAGATGCGGAAGGCGCAACGGATGGACCTGGAATTTGTGTCGAGGTTTTTTTTTTTTTTTTTTGCGGTTTGGGTTCCGCTCTGATCTAAAGGAAGGGGGCGCCTAGGGTGAGATGTCTGCCAGACCATCAGGGTTCTCGCTCGTTTCCTTGAAATTGCACGATTTTGCACAACTTTTAGTCCAAACATGAGTCAATAAGTTCAGCACTTGACAAAAGCAAGCTCTTACACTTTCTCATTTCCCGGTGGGCCATGCCACGATAGAGATAGGCCCTGGCTTCCCACCTCGCAGGCGTATCGCGTCATCCGGGACGCCTCTTTGTTAGTGATCGAATCCCGCTCTGCGCTTCATAGAGGCTTGCTATGACAGGTTTTGAGGCCTTGTTATGCCACCTTTGTGACTTTGAAGGTCTTGCTGGTAGCCAAGTACATATAGAAAACGACCCCTTTCTCTTAAATATACTAACGCATACTGGTCCCCACAACAGGACATGGACGCAACCTGGCGAGTTGTACGGCGTCTTTAAAGACCGGATCAACAAAGCAGCGTGACAATCGCAGCCCACATCTTCTATTTCAACATATATGGGAGAAGATTAGGTGGTATTGGTGGAGGGAGAGCCGGACAAGCTCAAGAAAACTTGGAGCAAAGTATACTCTGTGACGGGGATCACATCCATGGGAGCTTCCATCGTACTGTCTCAAGCATAGTTAGTCTTCACATTTTACCTCGGGTGTGTTCTCTGCCCCTGGTCTATTCATCCAACCAACTAAATTCATGGTTCAAATGCGAATGAACAATTGTACATCCCGGATTCCAGCTTTGCACCTTTCCTACATGGTCGTATGACCCGCCATGCAGAGCGGTTTCTGGTTTGTTTGAATTTCACCTCAAAACTCCCCAGCTGAAGGACCTCCACTGATGGTCACGTAAAAGACCCAAACATACTCCATCTTTTTATACAACATGCTAGCCGGCTTTGTGGCTACAGCTCGGGGTGTACCGCCATCGGTAATATTGGCCCCGGGCCTTTCATGCCCCCTTTCCACAGGCATCACTAATGAGTCTGAAAAATTCGAATTTAAACCCCTCCTAGACTTCTCTTGGCAAACAAGTGTGTGATGTCATCGACATATTGATCTCCGTTGAAGAAAACTGCGCAACCCTTTCAAAATGTTGCCACCCCGGATAATTTGTGTGGAATATCTCTTGGCCAGAATAACCGGCGCAATGCCCGGCTGCTGATCTTCAACCGTCACCCGGAAAGCTGAGGGGGCCGCACCAGGTAATTCCGTCGTCACAAATACCCCATGCCAACAGGAACGATTACACCGAAGCTAGGTGGGACGTTACAGGTCAATGGCTAATCCCGTCGTGTAACAGGGAAAAAACAATCCTGACCTTGCATACTTCCCAGGAACAGACCACTCGGCACGCATACCGCCCCCCCCTGCTCCCTGCCGTCAAGCCAACCAGAGTAAAAATTACCTTAAAATTTACTCTGAAGCGAAGCGAGGTCGATGGACGTAGAGTGCGGGGGAAGACGTTAATATACGCGACCTTCCCGCTCTGCATTGTGACAATTGCCGACCAGTTGCAACTCGAGGGAACCTGACGAGATCCGAGACAATGGCCGAGGTACGTAGGGGGGGACTTGGTTTCTTGAGTGTTCTCTACCCGTCTCATATCCTCGTATAGTTTAGTCTGGTGGCCGGTGCCCTCGGCAGAAGCCTCGGCGAGGAGAGCATACGGGCCACGTATAAGTGGCACCACGTATAAATACGGCCCCTGAAGCTCGTTATAGTTGGCTCGAGGGTCGCCAACCGACTGCGGGCTCGCCACTTTATCGTCCGGAAACTCAAACAGAGCAGGACCAGCATACCAACTTGCAACATGGGTCTCTACAGACTCCTAGGCCTCCTAGCACTCCTTCCCCTGACTTGGGGAAGCCCCGTCGAGCCGGCCGAGGACACCGTCACAGTCACGGCCACATCAACCACAACAGCGGTAACCACTGCACCGACTACTTCCCTCCCCCCTCCGCCGCCCCTGAGCGACCTGACGGTATGGAGGACGCGCACTGTGACCAGGTGGTCTAGAACAACGACAATCGTCCAGCCCTTCAACTGCACCCGCACAGTTCTTGTCGCCGGCAACACCCCCACCCGGCCCACACCGTCCCGCGCACCGCCCGTGGTGCCCACTCCCGCTCGTAGCGTAGTCGCCCTCTTCGCTCGCCAGGGGAACTCCTCCACCTCGGCTCCCACCCGCCAGAATCCCACCATGATCCCTCCCCCATCACGCGTCACCAATCTCCCGCGCCGTACCCGCACCTCAACCACAACCCTGTACGTCACCCCCACAAGTGACCTGCGCCAAACCCGCTGGGAATGCGACAAGACAGTCACCTACCTCTACACCCAAGACCGCACCACCACCTTCGTCCTGACCGTCACCTCCCACCCCAACATCGCCACATCCACCACCCTTATCGACTGCCTCCCCGCCGGACGCCCCCGATTCTCCACCAGCCGTCTACCCCCCGCTCCCCCAAGGACGCCCATCCCTCCCTCCGCCTCTCCAACAGTCACAGTCACAGGCGTCTCCCGCATTGACAAGCGTCAGACCACGGCAGCCCCCGTGGCTGCCAACAACGGAACCATCACAGTACACGTAACAAGCACCATCTACAGCGTCACCACGACCGTAAACACTAATACTACTACGGTACTGGCGTATGGGTGTAAGGCGACGAGCACGCCTGTCGTGGTAGCCACGACGATCTCGCAGGTTTTGACGGCGTCGGCGGTGGTGCCCAGTACTGTGGTTCGGTCTCCGGTTCCGTCGTCGGTGTCGATTACGACGACTATTTCGAATCCGGTTGCTGTGACTAGTGCTTAGTTTTTTTTTATTTGGAGAGAGAGAGAGAGAGGGTGTATATATTCTTGGAAGTAAGTGAGTCTCGTGCGTTGATGGAGTGGTACGGTGGAGTTGAAAAAAAAAGAGAAATTGGGGGTGTTGAGAAAAGGGGCAAGTAAACAAAATGGTGGCTTGTTAGCATTGCTAGTTGGTGAGACAAACAAGGGCGAAAACAATCAAAATGATCTAAATGCGCCAACTAGACTGAGCAGTGTTGCCCGTGGAGATTGTGTATAAGAAATCGAACCGTTTCCAGAAACCGGCCTCAAATCAAACCCAACGCCAATCTCCCCACCCCCTACTAATACTGCCATATTAGGATCCGCTGAACCTTCCAGTCCGCCTGTTATCCATCAACGTTGCACATATATCTTTACGCAACATTCGGTGTTGGAATAGTCGAGACACACGTCTTACTTGAAGCTGACCACACCCAACTCATTCATAACCGGCCGCTCGTTACCAACGCAAAAGTATCCCAAGTTAGCATCCACACAGAGTTTGGCCAGAGTTGGAAGCAGAAAACTCACCCCCCACTAGACTCCCTCTCAAACCCCTCAGGCCCCCACATCTTCTCCATCACAAGCCTGTGCTTCGACTTGGGCTTGCCCTCCTTGATCCGGATCTTCTCAAAGAAGACATACGCTCCGTAGAAGACCACCGACGCGGCGCCCGCCTCGGGGCCATTCATCCCACGGAAGCGGGCCAGTTGCGACCCCTGGATATTATTAGGCTTCTTGGGCGCCTTCATTTGCGCGAGGATGTCGCGGCAGAACTGGGCCTGCGTGACGCCGGGGTTCTTCATGTGGACGTTGATCTTGCGGCGGACCTCGTCGCACGAGTCGAAAATCAGGACAGTGTCCGTGTCCTCGCCATCGAGGGTAACAGTACTGAGGTCCAGGCCGGAGGAATTACCGAAGGGGAAGGCCCCTTTCTTTGCTGCCGGTGCTGCCGGTGCAGACGTTGGCGCTGGTGATGTGATTGTGGTTGTGACCGCGGCAGGGGTAGCAGTAGGGCCAGTAGCCACAGCAGCGACTGGTGCCTTCGCGGCAGCCGCCGCTTTAGCAGTAACCTTCTGCTTCTTTGCCAACTGCGCCTTATTCGTGATCTTTATCCCCCGTAACTCCCGCTCCTTGAAGAAGTAAAATGCTTGGTCGTAGGATGCCGATCCGCTGCCCTTGTACGCGCCGTGCTCGGCCAGGAAGTTCGTCAGACTCTTCACCCTCACGCCGAGCTCCTTGGCGAAGGCCGTCTTGGTCATCTCGCCTGCGTCGAGGAAACGCACGATCTTGCGGCGGACCTGGTCGCAGTTCTGGTCGATAGGGAGGTCTTCGACGCAGATGTCGAGTTCTGCGACGGGTTGTTGGTCGAGGGACTTGCGCTTGAGTGTCGAGGCTGCGGGCGAAGGGAGGGGGACTCTGGCAGGGACTAGGGCTAGGAGGGGCGCTGTCTTTGCGGTGGGAATGGAGGGTTCGTTCTCGTTGTTGGGGATATTAGCGAGGGGCATGGTGACTGCCGCTGCTGTGGTCGAGGCCTGGTTGGCTGCGTTGGGTGCCGCACCGAGAGGTGTTCTCGCAGAGTGCTGCTGCTGCTGTAGGGTGGGATGGTTAGCAATGAGTCTTGGGATTCGAAGCTGGCGTCAAGAGGGCTCACAATGGGATTCATGTCGATGGCGGGAACTGCTGTCGAGGAGAACGGAGACTGTGTCAGGGTGGGCCTGTTGCTGCTGTTTCTTTTGTTCCAACTCTTGAGGGGTCCTGAAAGGGATTTGAAAAGCGAACAACCTCAGACCCGGGATGGAGGAGTTAAAATAGCGAGAACAGACGCGTCTGGTGTCTTGACGAGGACGATTTCGATCCAAGTCGAGTTGGGGGTCATCCATCACGAAAACACGTGTGGTAGAGAGCTAGCAGGGAAGCGCCAGGGGTCACCCCTGCCGTGGCGGTCCCAAAGCCAGCCCACTGGGTCCCTCATTTTGAATGCCGCAGCCGCATTGGATCACCTGTTTGCTCGAGTTTTCGCACGCGTATCCTGGTCGTCAGACGTTTTTTTTTTTTTTTTTGAGTTGGGAGAAAGAAACCCGCGGGATGTGTGAGGTGGGTGAGTGTCTTGATGTTGATACCTTTAGACAGGCGGATGCAACGGTCCATGGGTGCGGACCATTACCGGTCCTCCCGCGAGCTACGAGCAAGCTATTGAATGTATTTTTGTCACTACCCATCGTGCGAGTGGTAGCCAAGTGGTAGCGAGATTACTCTTAGGACGGGTCTGAAACTGCCTTAAGTAATTGCGTTGTCAGACAAACCGCGATGTTTTTTTTTTTGAGAATGTCTAGGGGTATACAGTACTCTTCAGCCTTGGTGTACAGAAGCCCACTTTTCTTACCATAAATAACCCTAACCCTGCGCATCACCCACATCAACGCACTCAAAGACCAGTGACCGCAATTGATTCTGCCACACTCGCGATCGCGTTTTCCACCAATAACCACGCAAATCATCAATTCGGCCGCTGCGCGGTCTTTCGCTTCCATTGCCCAAAGGTAAATATTCGTTCGCCGCACCGTTTTCCGGGCTAACTGGGTGTGTAGATGACCGAGAATAGCCCGCCGCGCGATGCCGCGCATGATTACGACCCCCGAGGTCGATGCCTACGGTGAAGACGACCCTGCTGTCATCGATGAAGCTGTTATCGCGCCTCTGTCGAACTATGACTATTCCGGCCACTCAACCCCCTGCTCAACCTACACCCTCAACGCCAGTTGGTGACTTGATCGAGGTTGCAGCTACTTAGCCGGCCAGGGGCAGAGGAAGCCGAGGAGGGCGAGTTCGGGCCTCCATCCAACGCAACCCATCGCAGTGGGAGGGTGTTGTTCTAGAGGGGAGTCAGATGACGGTTGTAGGCGGTGGTTCAGCAGTCCCAGCGTCTAGCACTGCCTCCAGAGGCGGCGCAAGAGGTGGTGGGAATAGTAGCAAGCTTAAAGGAGCCCCCAGAACGGCCTCTGGAACCCAGAAGGCATCGGCCGTAGCAGGAGTCGCGAAGAAAACGCGAGTCACGCGGTTGCAGGCGCCTAAGCCAGGCTCAGGGGGCTCCGGGGCCGCTTAGTAAGCAAGAAACAGCTTAGTTAGCGATTAATAGTATGTAGTCAATTGTAATTTTATTGCAGAATCGGTTGATTTGAGCCTTTTCGCGTTGGTTTCAATTGAAACGCAGTTGCAAGTGCGATTGCGAATGCGACCGTGGAAGCGACTGCGGGGTTGATGCGCAGGGTTAGGGTTATGTATAGTAAGAAAAGTGGGCTACTGTACACCGAGGCCGAAGAGTACTGTACCCCTAGACATTCTCTTTTTTTTTCAGCGCGAACGGCGGGACAGTGCGCTCAGGGGTAATGACGACGTCTCCACGATGTCTCCCCACATTTGACCCAAGGCCCTTGCTGCAACCAATCCACCGAACCGTTGTGTAACCGTCGAGGTGGAGACCAAACCCTCTGGTAGCGAGGCGACAGTCGGAGAGTTACCACAAGCTGCCAGCTAGACCTACCCACTCGTGCTCCTGTCGTCGAGATTGGGACTCCATGCGCCAGGCCACAGCGTCGTATTCGCGATGCTACTTTTGAATTTTTCTTTGGACTCAAAATCCACCTAACCTCTCAACAGTAGCCCACATCCACCAAGCCTCTAGGCATTGTAAGTAGGTAGGTATTTAAGGAGGATCCGGCCACCATTGTTCCCTCCCCTCTGCTCTTTACCTCCGTCAGTTCTTTACCGAAGAACATCCACTCCCGTCGTTTCCCCCCTTCATCCCATCCCAAGGTCACCCCACAGCCACTCACCATGGTTGCGTGCACGAACCCGACCCTCTGGGCGGCCGTCCTCCTCCTCACCGGAGCTCTCGCCACACCGCCCAAGCCGACACCCCCGACCAAGCCCACCCCGGCCATCCAGCCGCTGATCCGCAAGGAATGGCGCACCCTCAAAGCTCCCGAGAAGAAAGACTACCTCCGCGCCGTCAAGTGCCTCCTCGCCAAGCCCGCGCTGACGCCCGCCTTCCCCAACTCGGGCGTCATCTCCCGGTACGACGACCTCGTGTACACGCACATCCAGCAGACGATGCAGATTCACTTCACCGGCCACTTCCTCCCGTGGCACCGGTACTACACGGCCATCTACGAGAGCATGCTGCGCTCCGAGTGCGGCTATAAAGGCGCCCAGCCCTACTGGGACTGGACGCTGGACACGCCCTCGTCCAGCTTCGCCAACTCGCCCGTCTTCGACGCCCACACCGGCTTCGGCGGTAACGGCCCCTTCGTTCCGAGCAACCCGAACTCCTTCTTCCCTCCAGTTCCCGGCCGCACCGGCGGTGGCTGTGTGACAACCGGCCCTTTCGCCGGGATCAGTGACATGGTGCATCTCGGCCCTGCCGACAGCGTCACTTACAACCCGCAGTGCTTGAAGCGTGATTTCAGCCCGTACTTTGCGGGGCGGTATCTCGGTATGAATCAGACCCAGGTGACACTCTGCCAGCCGGACTTTGGATTGTTTGCCCGGACCATGGAAGGCGGACCTGATTATGAGCTGTCGGGTGTGCATGGCGGTGGTCATTATGGAGTTGGTGGATCTCTGGGCCAGATTGGAGATTTGTATGTGTCACCGGCGGATCCGATTTTCTTCCTACACCATGCAAACTTAGATCGCCTATGGTGGTCGTGGCAGAGGGTCAACCTGGGAACGAGGTTGATGGAGATCTCGGGACCGGAGCTGATTATGGATTACTCGGGGCCGAATGTCACGCTCGCTTTCCCGCTCACGGTGGGCGTCAATGGTGTGGACCTAACTGTTGGAGACGTTATGAACATCAAGGGGTGCGGTGCTACGGGTGCGTTGTGCTATGATTATGATCAAGTGTATACCATTGCGGAGAGCTCGGCTTGTGGCCCTCCCGGGGCCCGTGTTTAACTGCTTAGGTAGGTAGACGCAATATTGGACACGGATACTACAAAGCTTTATATCATGAATGGATCATCAAACTTTAAATCAACGGCGGGCTTTCCACTTTCCATTTAAATATGAAGGGAACCCTGAACTTAATCACACAAAAACTCCGCAGTTGGCAGTACCAGCAACTCAACGCATGCTGAGAAGTAACTGACGTACTTCTCAAATCCAAACACAATACTCCGTCCAATGCAATTCTTACAAAGTCTTCACCCCCTTTTGCAGCGCAAGCAAGCGGCTCCAGTCGTGACTGTCCTCAGCCAACGACCACGCAAACGCACCGCCAAGCCCCTTCTGTACGATGATCTCAGAAAACTTTCTCGCAATGATCTCGGGCGTGTCCCAGGTCCAAAAGATGCTCGCGTCAGCATCCCAATACCATTCACCGCCGTTGGCGCTGTCGTAATTGGGGTTGGCGAGCGCCTTAGTGAACGAGTCCTTGGTGGAAACTCCCTCGCAGCGGCCGTATCCTGCCTGACAGCCCGTTCCGCAGTGGGCGGGGGTGGTGCCGCTGGTAGATCTGTTAGTACGTGTCTAGGTCTTTTTCTCTGCAGAATAGAAAACTTACCAGTACCCGTACTGGCCACAGCAGTTGTTCGCCGTGCATCGATAGTGAGTCCCGGCGCCGCATGATGCGTCAGGCGAGTCGGTGAGATCCGTCGGCACAGAAGCGAAGTTACTCGACTCAAAGGTCATGGCACCAGATTTGCCTGTGTCAGCGCCGTTGGCATCCTCGAGCACATCCGTTGGGCAATCGATAGGGTTGTCGCATTTTTGGCCCGCGGCCGTGGTGAACCACTTGGCGTAGAATGCGAAGCCGAGGTTGATCTTGGAGGGTGTGAAGCCCCGTGTGATGTAAGTTTCGATGGCGGATAGGGAACCCTTGAGCGATGTGTGGTGGGTGGTTTTGTTGTCACGGCGGTTCATGAGGTCGTAAGTCATTACGTTGACAAAGTCGATAGCGTTGTTGATCTCGGGCACTTTGATTGCCGTGAAGGCAATCATGTCGCGCTCGAGGGCCGGCACGGCGATAGACAGCTCGCAGCACTTACCAACGGCCGTTTTGATTTCGGAGAGCAGCAGCGGGAACGTCTCGATCTCGTAGATCTTGTTGCTGTTGCCGTTTCTCTTGTAGTCCTCGCCGTTCCCACCGGGAAACTCCCAGTCGACATCGACGCAGTCGTATCCCAGTCGCTTGACTGTTGCTGCGACATTATTGGCATACAGCTTCCTCGAAGCATCTGTGGCCGCGCCGGCGGAGAAGCCGTCGGTGTCGCCCCAGCCGCCGATGGCCATGCAGACCTTGGTCCCCAAGTCGAACATGGCTCGGACGGCTGAGACGGGCTTAAACGGTACATACTCTCCGCCGGGATCGGTAGTGAAGAGTGAGGAATTCGCGAATGCCATGATGACATGTGTGATGCCTGCCGTAACGTTCTTGTCTGGCAAAATGGTTGTGTGATATCTTGGCGGGAATTAGCTTCAACTTTGATTTTGCCCAGGGAAATGTAATGTATCCTCACTGGTCGAAATAGAGAATGTAGCGTGCCTTGGTTGCCGCGGCGGCGGCGGTAGCGGCCAAGCAGGCCAAAATGAAGGAGCGCATGATGTCAGGTGTTGAGTTGTAGAGAGCATGGGTCGGGGAAGGCGTGACGGAGAGGCCGGGCAGTGACGGATCTACTTAAATCTTGGTTTGTCGGCAACTTGCATCCTTGTGGTCGGCTAGATGACGCAGGCAGCCTACGACTGACAGATGGGACAAAGGAGAAACCTAGTGCGTGATTTGTTCAACGTGATATATGTAGGTACAGATCGAAAATCGTGGTTACTTGGGGTCGGGGGTTGAGGCCCCGCTGCGGGTTGGAGGCGGCCGAGTGTCACCGTTCCAGCCGTCGCCCGCCAAATTTTGGGATTCTGGCCGCAATGCACCGCTGGCAGGAATTACCCGACATTTTTTAAATAAAGCAGCGGAATGGGGCCAATCGTGTTACCCGGAGCCCGGGCTACCAATTGCACAAAGCGCATGACTGAGATATGGGGATCCTAATTTGCAGTGTAAGGCACACTGAGGTCACTGGGCTGCGCCGAAAAAGGGGATACTGTTTACCGTGCATCGATGACTCGGCGAAAATAGAGGTGGCAAAAGGACTTCCCGCCGCCCTATCAACCTCATGGCTGGCACTAGACATACCTTGATCACTACATGTATTTGAAGGCCCCTGAGAATGCGGAAAGGCCTCGCAAGCAGGACAGGGATGCGTTACCAACGCACCTACCAGTAGGTCACGGTAACTAAGTGCCGGTAGACGCAAGGGTCCTGAATGAGTTGGATGAGTGATCGCGGGCTTCCGAGAACTCGATTTGTTCATGAATCAGCCTCGAACTTAAAATACTAAGGTACTAGTATTTGCTCTCACCTTGTCTCATTTCACGTTTGTGAAAAATGGGCGCCCCATCTGATCTAGGTGGCCGTTGCAATGCTGTGTTCGAGTTAGCTTCCAGGTTGTATGTTTGTTCCCCGGCTCGGGGTGTTACCGATTTCATTTGTGATACCAACTCCGTCCCGACGGTAGCACGAGGAATGGAATCCCGCAGGTGTCACTTCAAGACTCAGCACAGAGATTACACAGAAGTGTTCCATGATAAAACATTCTTGTCGACCGGATTGTCCTTTTTACCAGGTTCAGGGCCTCCCGTGAATACCTACTTCCAAGGAACTCGGGAGCTTCGAGGGTGACAGAATCTTCCGAGTCGGAGCAATTGAGGATTGTGCGAAACGGGTTCAGTCTCAAAAAGCCACGCTGGGTGGTTGCAAGACACAAAAACTCCGATGTGAAGCCTGCCTGTGATATGGACTGGTTATGTCCAAGGCCCTTCACCCGGCGTGTTCAGCTCTGCGACCATGTGAGTAAGCTTTCGTGGTGTTTGAGAAATGGTTACCTACTTAGGTAGGTGTCTTATCTGACCGGGTGGCTTTAGTGAGCCAGCAGTCAAATAAATGAGAACAGTCCCCAAACGAACCTAGATTTTGAGAAATGAAAAGGCCACCGGGGCTGCCATGAATCTGCGCGAAAAGCCCGATCGGGTGTGAAAAGGTGCTGATGAAATTGAACTGTTTGCGAATTTCATTCCCAAACAAGGGCGCCGCATATCCTATACTGGGCAGAGGGCTTTTTTCTCGCCGGAGTATTCGCGCAGCGTACCTGTGCATCCTGTTATCATCAAGCGGTAACCCTGGAAGCTAGGTAAAAACAGAAAAATGGCCAAGGCATGGGCCTAGGCTGATCCGCCTATCTGACTGAAAACGGGATCGGGGCGGGAGCCCGTTTCTAAATCAAATCATTCTCTACAGGGTCTGTTCTTTTGCTTTTCGGTTCAGGGACTTCCCTCTTTGGTAATATGAGTCTGAGGCCCCTTTGTTCCCCAGGTACACCTGCGTGGCGCGTCCGAGCGGACGGACAAGCACCAATGATTGAAAATCAAATTCTAGTAATTATGACAAAAAATAGGCCACATGGCACAGCTTCTGCAGACCGCGCCTGAAGTATCCCTAAAATGTCCTCAAAGCGCTAGCCCATTCCTACTGCTCCCCCAGCTCCTTCTGCCGGCTTTATCCCCCCAACTTGGGGCATTCTCAAAATTCTGTAGCCGAAAAGGCCACCGAAAAGCTTATTCAAGATCGAGATGGGAGTCGGAAGCTGGAGGCTGTGACGTAGGGGATGCGGGTTACCCGGCACATGGCAAGGCGCATTTCAGGACGTCTGCCCCAATTGGCTCACACATCCATCCATATGCATGGATCGATTGTCCTTTGGTCAACTATGGTATATCGGGATTCGTCCTTCAAACTCCAAAAGCTTCCGCTCGTCCAAACTGGCGGCCATTCAATCGACTAGAGTCCTGGACTGGAGTCCTAGACATGCTGCTGTGATGGAGTGGTTCGAGTGGATGATGGGCCTTGGTGCCTTCCTCGGTAGCCCCTGTCCACGGCTCGTGTCCCTAGTATTAGCTAAGCAGCCAAGCCCCCGAGCACCCACTTCGCGAAAATCGCCGAGTCTCAAAGCGGTAAACAGCCAACCAACCTGTCCCTTCCCCAGCGTTTCTCGGCTTTCCGCTCAGACTAGAAGCGGGTGGCAGGAGCCGATTTGCTGTTTATCGCTTTGGGTGGAGCTGATTACCGATCAGAGACAAACTTTGTGGAGACGGGCCTCGATCCCAAACGGATTTAGATGCAGCTACTGCCCCTGTATCCAGCCCTACAAGTCAGCCCCGGCAGCTTGTCGACACTCAGATACTAGTATCTCGGGCTCTCCTGTGATTTCTGCCAGATGCGAATCTCCTCTTTCGTATGCGACAAGTCAGACTCTCGCCAATCACTGCTCTCGCATCGCCAACATCATCCGAGCCGTGACACACCACGCCGCGGTCACACAAACCAAGCTCGCTCAGCAATATGCTCCGCAGAAGTCATAAGAAGTCGCGGGCAGGCTGCTTGGAGTGTAAAAGGCGTCATGTGAAGGTACTTCTGCCTCCCCATCCACCACCTACCGCTTTTCCCACAGGCCGTGTCGAGATAGCGGAGCAGGATGAGCCACCCGCGGCTGCATGCGCGGTTATCATAAGGGATCTGGCTAACCACTAGCCTTCTCTGGCGGCGATATCTAGTGCGATGAACAGCGTCCTAGGTGCATCATATGCACGCTTTCCGAAAGGCCATGCAGCTACCCTCCGAATACACAGCAAGACCAGGCGCCGCACATGCCGGAACGGCCGTCTCCGCCGTTGAATGACACCCCGTGCCCATCTCAAGGATTCAGCCCGGGCCGTGCCGACAGCGCTCCTGGATTCCCCCACGTCTCTCATCCGGCACACCCCATTGCAGCGGATGACCTCCAGGGCATTGTAGCCTCCGCCGAGATCAACTTCGATCACATGGAACTAATCATCAAATTCAAAGTCTCCCACCATTTCCCAGACTTGGATCGAGAGCTCGAAGACTACTCCGAGAGGCTGAACAGTGCCTCGATGCTCACAGCGCCGTATTATCTCACCGAAATCCTCGCTCTTTCAGCCCGTCGCCTGTCCATCGTGGAGCCCGAGAAGGCCGAAAAATACCTTCACTACGCTGTGACCTTGCAGACCAAGGCCATCTCCATGTACAATCAATACGTGTCGAGTGTCAAGATTGACAATGTCAATTGTGTGCCTATTATTCAGTTTGCAAGCCTACTCGGCCGTCACATGCTGATTGACATGCTGGCGAAACGGGAAACCGACCTTGATCTCTTCTTGGAACACTATCTCGAATTCGTCAGAATACACAGCGGCATCAAGCTCATTGTCCATGCGGCATGGCCGTTCCTCATTGACTCGGGGATGAAGGGATTCCTCATGTGGGCTGCCTCCTTGAACACTGCTCATGGGATGGGAAACGAATGCGACCCCCTACGGGATCTCATCTCTCAGACTACGGACCTGGACGCACCGACGCTGGAAGCCTGTGAGACCGTTATACGGACCCTACAAGTCGGATTCGATCTTATGTGCGCCCAACCAGCCCAGAATAATCGGTCCTGGGCGATCTTTTCCTGGTCCGTGGCCGCGCCAGACGAATTCACTAATTTGCTCGTTCAACGACGCCCAGAGGCTCTCGTGTTCTTGGCCTACTGGAGTGTTTTGCTCCACTACAGCAGAGACCAATGGCAAGTTGGGCCATCAGGCGCCTACTTCATCAACATGATTTCACAACATCTCGGGCCCGAATGGAGTTCCTACATGTCGTATCCACTGTCCGTCATCTCCGTTGATCCCTTCCTGGCCTAAGTGCGGATACCAGCCGCAAAAGTCGTCGGCACTACATTCGATTTTCGCATTGTCCATCAAGGAAAGGTCCGCCAGATTATGGTTGCACTGAAGTCTCAAGATTCCAGTGGCCACGTGGATTTGCATTCGAGACAACTACATACTTCAATACTGGCAAGCGAGTGTCTGAAGAAGACTACAGCAGAAGGAGACACTGAACAGGACACAGCAGAAAGTCATCCACAGCTGGCCCAGTCAGAGATATCCGTACAGCAAAAACAAGAGTCCTCCCTGTCTAGTACCAACACCGTACGAAATCTCTCGATTCGGTTCGCACGCCAAGGCCGTCGGGTAGTAGCTTGTCTTGAGAAATTGCATCTCACACTGCAAGCTAGTCAGCGACTTATCCGACCAATGGTTGTGGGCCGCGACTTACTGACGCCACTACTCTCAGCGGGGAACATATCCCGTCCAGGCGCCAGACTCTCCCAGGTACCGGGTCATCGCAGGGTTCATTGCGGAGCTGGAACTGGAGCTGTAGCTACTTCCGGAGCTGCTAGAGCTTCCGCTCGTAGCAGTCGTGGGAGCGGTCGTACCGCCGGTCGTGCCACCGCTGCTTCCGGCTTGGGGTCCTATGAGCATTTGTCTTCAGACTGGTCTTGGGGGCTGGTGTTCTTACTGTTGGTGGTTGGCTGGGAAGAAGACATTGTGGCTTTTGGTAGATGGAAGGGGTGGTGTTTTGTGTCAAAAGGATCAGCTTCGAGAAAACCTATGATGGCCCGAGTAGAAGTTAGTAGGGTTCTATGAGTGCCGGCGACATGAGGAACAAACAGCTGGGCAGCAGAGATTGCGCCTCTTTATAGACGACCGAGCCTTGGGGGCTATCTCATCAGGTTTCGAGTGATAAAGGAAGGCAATCATATCCGCCAAGGACGATGGAACGTGGTATCATGATGGCCGCTCGGGTTGAATGTTTCTCGGGCGTTCATGCCGTGGCATTCAAATGGAACATGAAATAGCCAACGGACTGAACATGGAATTTTGTCTCAAATTCGAACGCGGCATATCGAATGTCGACTGTCGAAAACTTCTCGCTTCTTAGCTCGGCTAGCGGGAGGAAGTAAATTCACACGTGGAGCTTGATGGAGGAATACAAAAGTACAGTACATCCTGCTGTGTGCTGTACCACCCTGCAGATCAAGACAAGAGCATCTTCTTGATTAGATCCACCCATATACTGCCGAATGACGAGTGGCAGGAATGAGCATGTGTGGGATTCTCGATTCTCGATTGGGCAGGTGCCTAACGGTTGGAGTCTTCGCGATCGCGCCGCGTGAGTACACACGATACGATGCTTGGTCTTCGCCGGCTAACTTAGTGTATTGGAACAGCCGGCTGTCAGTCGGTAGCTTTTGTACCAACTCGCACAATTCGTCATAAGGGTTTCAAATTAAGTTGCTGTGAGAATGCCAAGGCTTTGGAAAGCACACCGGGGTTTTTCTTCTCGGTCGCGCATTTTTGCCACTGGTAACCCAGCGGGAATCTATACGAGCGCGGCGCAGGGCTTGCCTCGCGTACCAAGCTCTCGCAAGTGCCGGAAGGCGGCCAATGTGGCTCCCGATACACATGACCGCTGCCGTCGATATGGGCGGGAGATACAAATGTGCTGGATCTGGCGGCGTTCAGCAAGGGCTCGGCGCTTTGATTCAACCTGAAAGCAAGGATTGCAGCAACGAATGAGCGGCGCTTTAGCCATTCAGCTCGGCTTGGCAGTGATTCCGTCACGCGTGCCACCAAAAGGATCACCGATGGAATCCAAACTGAATCAGGAATTTCGAACCTTCGATGGCATGGATGCTACGGGATTGAGTGCAGAGGTGGCACAAAACCCCGACCGGGAAAGATTCCGACCGCCCGTGACAAGGCCGCTTTCTTTACGACAGAGGGCATTCGGAATGGAAATGCAATTCTGGCGACTTTCACCGACCACACAGCATTTCGTGGATCCGAAGCCCGCATGGCAATCCGTCCATTCGACTCTCTCAATGGTGCCATCATCTAACGATCTGCGACTTCCCGTCGGAATGGGCGCTCGATTGTTTTCTTGGCGTGGCCGGCAACGCAGATGTTGCGTGGGAGTTTCTCGGACTGGCCATAAATCAGCGGGGAACCATGCTGATAGGTCATCCCTACGGTTCCTGGTTGCCTTGTTCAAGGGCTCCATCTTTGTCGAACACGATTCGCCGAGCGTTTTTGGGGGAGTACGACAGAAAACGTTGATGAGGATGCCCCTGCCACCAACCGGTCAGACAGCTCGGATAGCTTTCAATGGCAACTTGAGGTCACATGCCACGCCCGAGGCAGGCGGCGGTCTAGGTGCCTTGGACACCCACAAGTGTTACATTGTATGAGAGTATGTCTTGGGGCCCATGTCTTGGATCGCAGGAAATCGCCCACTTCACGACAGATATACGGCTGTGGCTTTAGCGTCAAGGCCCGACTTCTGACACAAAAGTAGGTGCGAGGTCGGGAATGCGGCGTGCGAACCCGGCAGGTCGACTGCATTCGAGACGTCACACTCCGCAAGTGACAGCCAGGGGTTTGCCAATGGCAACTCGCGTGCTCGGGCAAGCATGCACCCATTTCCCTCGATCTCTCCTGATCGCAACACAGTGGGAAAATCAGAGGGCATTTGTAGGTAGGCACGGCTTGTGCCAGACCGTCGGGGCAAGGTCTAACTTGGTCGCCCCACTGCTTCGTCAGGGTCGTGACACCCTCGGAACGTGGGGACTGGCCGAGAAGCTGACTGACCGCTTGTAGAGATGCAAACTTTGTGCGACTTCAGGGGCCCAGTTCTGGTCTCAGTCATCTCAGCAGCGCACTACAGGTCTCTGGTTCCGAGGGTGGCGCGTCGCTTCATGTGGCTAGCCACTTACCTGTCCTCCCGCTGTCAACAAAAAACCGGTGGAGAATCGCTGCCGAGAGACGTCGACGGGCACCGAGGCCGTTCCAGGCAAAGTCAAACAGACATCCCGACTCGGTACCGCGCGCTCGTTTCACAAGTATAGTACGGTGTACTAATAAGGCGCGCTGGCCCTACCCTGCACAGCCGACGAAAACGACACTGTTCGTCGATATGCAGCTGCAGCCTCGACTTCAGGGTCAGGGGAGGATACACCCCCGGTTCAAGGCCCCTCTTGGGCACATCACCTAGTATGCGTGTCAAACCGGAGCGCGCGTGCGTGCCAAATCAGCTGCCGTCGAACCTGCGTCTTCACCGCTGATGGGAGACGCTGGTGCATTATCTATCTCGGGCATCTCTAGCCCACATTCTATCGGCCGAGACATTTGCAGCCCGTTGTGCTTGCGTACATTTTGACACTTGTCAGGGTCCGAGTCGTCGATGTCACCGAAATAATCACCACAGCGTCACCGATGCAGTGCCGGCCTATCACTTACTACGAGGGACGAAAGGACGGGTCCATGTCATCGATCGCCGTACGCCACTCGCTTCATCCCCAGAAAGAACAGAAGACTATCTCATCCACAATGATGGGCCGAGCACGTCATCAAGCCTCACACAGACGACTCCTGCAAGGCCGTAACCTCCGTCATAGACAAGGTACTTATCGGCGCAGCAGTGTCCAAGCTGAGCCGCCATCATTGTCATGGGGAACTGCGTATCTGCATGAGGGCGTGTTAATCTATCACCTACCTGCCATGTCAGCTGCCACTGCCAACCAGAGTGACTGCTTCCCCTCCTTTGTCTCTCCCTTCCCCCTCCCCTCTCACCGCCGGGCACGGTTGCCTTGCGACGCCGGTAGCTGTTACGCCAGAGGGGGGGACAAATAGCTACAGCCTGGCGCAAGGCGTCTGCCGATGGGGATTGGGGTCATGTACTGTTACTTCTGGCTCCCAACAGGCAACCCCGTTGGGCTGAGTTCCTCGCCGTCGGGCCGTGATGCCATCGGCTCAGCTTGCCCTCGGAGAAGCACACACATAATTCTTATCTTTCCGGGCGTCACATGGCCCTGTTTTGCCCACCCTTCCTTGCCTTCCGGCCGTGAGTTTTGGGGCGGCTGCTGTGCTGGTCATTGTGACGCTGCATGGCGGAGTGATCACGTTCCCGGTTCTTCTTGTGTACTTGGTGGTGGTTATCGGGATTGGCACCTGCTCGTTTGTGCTGCATGGAGATGGGGGATCGTTCTACTGCAAAGAGGTGTGAGGGGCGAGGAGGAATTGAGCGCATAATTTAGGAGGTAACCGGTATTATATCGGGCTAGGCTGCGACTTGTGACGGTAGCTACACATGCCGCACGGCTTGATTGTGTGTGTAAAGGGCAGGTTGTTGGTTTTCTGATCAGCGGTTTGACCAGACATCGCCACTCTGGCTGACGTACGGCAGATGCCCTCTTCTTCTTCTGCGAAGCCATGCATGCATGGGAACTTGTTGGGAGATACTTAGTGACGTAAGATGGGATCAGGTCCTGTGTTTCCTAACGGTGTGGTGTTCATGTCCATGTCCAGGTTCTAGACGGAAAATGGAAAATGGAAAATGAGCAAGCGAATCGCTTCAGTTGGTTGGGTTCCATTGGTAGAGTCTAGCTAGCCAAGCTGGCGCATTCACTTGAATGGTAAAATTATTGTACGTAAAATTATTGTAAGTAGTAATGCTAGTGAATGATGAGCTATATTCGTTTGCCGTCTGACTGGTAATTTGCCCGGACACGTTAATTTACATGCTGATTTTCTCTCCCGTTGTACCCACCTACAATGATTCGAGTTGCTAAGTACAAAGGGGTTGCCGCCGAGGTTGAGTTTACAAACTCGATTGTGTAACTGGCCGCTTTCAAACTTGTACCCAATGATTGGATAGTCTTGCTCCTGGTACAGAAAGCCCGTCGTTGCACAGTGACTCAAAGAGTTGATTTATTGGTTGGGATATTTTGTGTTACTACGACTAAGACTCAAGTTTGAAAGAAATCAGCATGTGAGTGAATGTTTGAAGGCCATACGCTCCTTTGAATACCATGAGTGCATGTGCCTTATTAATCTGAATTGGTCTACATTGTACCTATTTCTCCTCCGTCATACGCCCGGTCCACAAGCGGCTGATTATAACTCTGTTACTGTCGCCGAGGTCCTGAAATCTGCCGTGTTAGTGAGCTGGGGACACCGCGTGCAGTCAGAACTCTCCGAGTGAAGAGGTGGCCGGGACGCTCTGTTGGAAGTTTCCTGTTAGACTATGGAAAGTATATTCTCTGCTACCCTGAAGTACGGGAGGGCAGCTGGCCTCGCACTTGCGTACGATAGTATCCTCAAGGTTCTCAATATGGTCGGGTGTGCCGTTGAAAAGCAAGGTGATTCTTATTTAAAATTTACATGGAAATTTGATAGCATGGTCTCGGGATATAATTTTGTTTCCATGCGTGTCTTTTTCCACCCAGCGGTGGGATGCATTGCCAAGCTGTTGGAGTAGGTAGATGCAAGCGCTGGGGAGACTGGTGATGTTCATGGCTGGTGTTGCTGTCTGCATCAACCCCGTGAGCGCTTGGCGCTTGGCTGACATGTCCCTTTTTACTGACACCCACCAACCAGCAGGTTTCGGGTTACGTAAGACAAGGAAAAGCCCGAAAACAGGATAACAATTCGCATCCCAAACCTGATGCCAAAAGCCGCTTCCACAGCAGCCAAAAAAAAAAAAGG
>Ga0247760_1000072_pt1 | contig 92353 bp, 95 predicted proteins | sample UWRJL171409R4_FD_179936 | JGI IMG/M metagenome (GOLD analysis project Ga0247760, IMG submission 179936) | Plant litter microbial communities from Arlington Agricultural Research Station in Wisconsin, United States - UWRJ-L171-409R-4 | ecosystem: Environmental > Terrestrial > Plant litter >...
AAATCCACCCTCACCCTGCACTCCCGCGGCACCTCGGGCGGCGAAGGCCCCCGGACCCACGTCCAAGTCTTCGCCAACTCCCTAACCGCCTCGATCTTCTCCCTCCTGCACACCTACCAGCTCCACGCGCGCAACCAAGCCCTCTTCGCCGCCGCCAATGCCGGCAACACCACCGCCGCCTCCGGGCTCGGCAGCCTGTGCTTCGCGTGGGGCGGGGACTTGCTTGTGATAGGCATCATTGCCAACTATGCGTGTGTGGCGGCGGATACGTTTAGCTCTGAGCTAGGGATTTTGTCCAAGGGGGAGCCGTGGCTGATTACCAGCTGGAACCTGAGGAGGGTCCCGAGGGGGACGAACGGGGGAGTTTCGCTGGTGGGGCTGGGGGCGGGACTGTTGGGGAGTATGATTGTGGTGACGGCGGCGGTGTTGGCGCTGCCGTTGTGTGATGAGGGGATGGAGGGGAGGTTTGGCGGCGGGGAGGCATGGTCGCTTGGGCAGAGGAGGTTGTTGATTGTGGGGCTGACGGTGTGGGGGTTCCTGGGGAGTGTGGTTGATAGTATTCTTGGGGGGCTGTTCCAGAGCACGGTTAAGGATGTAAGGACGGGGAAGGTTGTCGAGGGTGAGGGCGGCGTGAGGGTGTTGGTGACGCCTGATGGCGGGAGTGTTAAGTCCACGGTCGACGTCAAGGCTGCGCTGCTGTCTGGCGAGGGGAAGGATGCGGTTGAGAAGCGCGAGGGCGAGACGGTGGAGGATGTGTCGGGAGGGGTGGATAGGTATGATGCCAGGAATAAGCACAGGAGGTCCAGCTTTGGGGATGAGAGGCCCTCGAGGGTTGTGGAGAATGGCTGGGATTTGCTGGATAATAACGACGTCAACTTCTTGATGGCGTTTGGCATGAGTGTGGGCGCCATGGCGGTTGCGTCGTGGTATTGGGGCGTGCCGATGAAGAGTGTTTGGCCTACTTATGCGTAGGGAGGTTGTCAGGGTCTCCTTAAGCATAGATGGTAGCTTTCCCGGGACATAGGAGGCGAGGTGTAGTGGAAGGGATGATGGAGGCTGGTGGTGGGCGGTTGGTGGTTGGTTTTCTGGCTTGGTAGGTGAGCATCAGGTTGTGGAAGGATACCCGGTAGTTTAGATGGGAAATCATTCGTCAATTGCAATGAGAGCATGAGTAAGATGTCTTTGTGTGCCTTGGCTTCGTGGGCTCTTGTCTTCTTTATGTCAGTACCCCTGAGTATGGTATTCTTCTCGGCCCCCGCAGCATGACTATGCTGCTTTGAGTTTACAGAAATACCTTCGTAATGTTGTTTGTGTAGGTATTTCCTTGGAATGTTCACCCTCCTCGATCATCGGACTCGAGCTACTAGAGGGATCCGAGACTGGGACTCGGATGGTTTGCCTTCCCCACCAGAGGCTTCTGTGGCGGCAGTATCATGGATACACGCATGAAACCTAGCTGAAATACTTCGAAGCATTCTTGGACAATAAGCCTGTGGGTTTAGTGCCTTGATCAGGTTGATCTTCAAGAAGCCCCTTTTCGTCACCGTTCCGACGCCTTGGGGCTTTCCAGGCTTGGTCGGGCGGCTCATACACTCACTTCTCGTTACTAGCTACTGGCTGACACCTATACTTGGCTTCTCGGCTTTGTTGCCAATTGAGGAGCCCCCTGATACGATATTTCTCTCCACTAGCCTGAACACTAAACACGAAGAGGGTCGCGAAGTTATCCTCCCGATTATAGCCACCCCTCTATAAAGTTAAGCCCGAAGAGCCACAAAGTCACCTAGGAGTGATGCCGAGGTTTAATCATGCCCTTGTGCTCAAGATATTGTACTCAAGGTATTGCCGATGTGCCGTCAAAATGCCTTCGTGAATTCGTGATGTGTCTCCCAATACAAGCGAAACACCTCGTGACGACGCAGATAGTACGGCGTTCTCCGCTATCACTCACACCCCACCCCCTTTCCGAGTGCGACGTTCAGACCCGGTGTACCCGAGAGGGTGCGTGGGTATGTGCCGGGCGAACGGTCGTTATGAAGAGTTGAGTGTTGCGAGTGAACATGTAAGTCAGGGGCTACTACCACCCACATACCGTTTGCATCCGAACGACCCGGGCGGTCACACGCATAGTACGATGTGTACAGCTTGAGATCTCGCCATCTGGCCTCCTTCCGTATCTGTCATGTGCTCTCGATGTCTGCGTGGGGGTCCTCCCCGCTCACAACCTCGGGAGCTCGAGGCAAGACATGAGATATTAGACATCTCATGAACACGATACTATCACGACAACTATACGTTCCTTGGCATACCGAAAGTCTGGTCACATTCCGGCTCCCCATATCATATTTGGATGCAAGGACATACCATGGAGCAGGCACGGTCAATCTCCCGGTTGTTTCCAGTCTGGACCATACCCCACGAACCTGCCCGAGCAACCGAGTTCTCGGGATACACCCCCAGGCAGTGCCGGGTCACAGGAAGCGAGCGCTTACCAAGTCAGACCTTTAATTTATCACTGGGTGGGAAAGAGTCAATACAACCCCAGATTATCACTATGCAAAGAACCCAACCCCATGGGACATGACGATGCAAAAGGGCAACCGGCTGTGACGAAAGCACCGGGAATGGCTACATACATTCCGTTTCTCCACTGAAATTTCCATGCCTACCCGGAACATCTGCTGTGGTTTCCCAAGAGGGGGATTTAACGCCTAGTATTTTAGCGAGGAGTGCTAACGACGATGGGTTGTACCGCGAAGCGCGCCACTGACCATTCTCCCGCGATAGTACCCGCCGCCATGGGGCGCAGAATCCCACCCCGGTGAAAATTTGTGTTTATACAGGATGGGGGCTATTTTCATCGAGGGGGGTTCCCTGCTAGAGAACATATCGGTGAGTTCTGGGAATATTGATGATCCTATTTGGAGTTGACCGAGCACCTTCCTGAATTACCTCACTTACATTAGGGGGTGGAATTCGGGATGTTGTCAGTTGTGTTGAAAGAGAATCTTGAACCGCAGTGTTGGCCGTTTTGGCTGATATGGTCTTCCGGTGTTTCCTTAGATCGAGGTTGTACTTGTAGACGGGCGGGCCTCGCCTCCGTCGGTCCGGAACATTGTGTGCTTCCCTCTCGGACGACGGCAGGCAAGTCTAGCTGTAGCCCTGCAATTGAACTGCTCGATATGTATCTACCTAGAGATGTGTAAAACCTAAACAGGGTAAGCAACCATGTTGGTATTTCTGTACATAGACGGAATGTTATAAGTGAAGTTAGGAGATAAACGGGCAACTATTTTATTATCAGCAGAACGGAAAAGTATGAGGGCCCAGGCAAAACGAACCGCATGGGAATCCCCTCAGCCAGTAGTAGCACAGAGGATGCCTTTTCACTGTCAAGGCAGCATGTGTTTGCTGCTGTCCTAGCCATCTTATTCTGAAAAGGCCTTCTTGCAGTTCAAGTTTCTAACTGCCTGTTGTAACAGCATCAAGGGTTTTCACGGTTCGTTCAAGGTCGTCCCGGAACAAAACCGTGGAAGGATTGCCAGAATGCATGTTGCCCGGGCGACCCCTTTTGTTTGTTGCTTGTGCACCCCAAGACCACCCCTTGATCAAGCGGGCGGTAATCGGCTCAGCTCAAGAGCGGTTCATGAACGGTTCATGGAGGATGCCTGGGTTGCCATTCTACATGTAAGGCAGATTCTACCCACTTCAAGTTCTTGCATCTTCTGGAGGCAAGAACTACTGTTACCCAAACCCCACATCAACCGCTTGTGAGCCGGCAAACCGCCTAGGATTGGAAAGGGGTTGCGATGGCAGGAGCGGCTGCGATGGGTTCAATGAATAACTTGCAGAAGTCTCTGTTGTGATTTAGGGATGTTTGTAAAGATCCAGTTCACCACCACACTCGGTCCAAGACGACGTCTCCTGTTCATTCCACAACTGAGACGAAAGAGCGAAATTCCAGGCTGTTTTTATCGTGTCGAAAAACCTAAGGTTCAGGACACCAATCATTCGAGGCAGGTACTCCTCAGCCCCGTCGGGCACCTCAGGTAGCGATGCATGGTGAAGCCGATGAGCGGCCATGGGAGCCTCGTCGCACACATCACCCACACTCCCTTGACAAGCTCCTCTCGCGATCGTACCATCGCCGCCGCCGCCGCCGCCGCAGCGACAATATCAGGCCTGGAGCCCCTTTGGCACTCGGCCTCGTCTGCAATGTCTTCCAAGTCATCAGCTCCGCCCGCGAAATCTGCACGACGTGCCACAGTGCCTACCAGAGGGGCCAAGCTCCGTCTTCCGCCGTTGCTACGACAGTCGACCACCTTGAAACAGTCTTCAAGGAGATTGAAGCCACCGAAGCCACCGCGGCACGCCCGCTGACGAAGAGCGTGAGCGAGGTCATCGAGATCGCCAGGAAATGCAATGGAGCTGCTCTGGCGCTGAAGGATGAAGTCGAGAGGAGGGATGCCAAAGCTGCCAAGGCGAAGGGGAATCTCTTCAAGGCGGGGGTCCTCGCGGTCAAATCTGTGGCGAGCCCTGGGGCAAGGAAGGTTGAGAAGCTTGAGAAGGTCTTGCAGGCCCATCAGAGCGCCATGGATGCCCGAATGCTCTACAGCCTTTGGTGAGTTAGCATTGACCCAAGATTACTGCAAGGGGATTGAAGAATAAATGCTAACCGTTGTATGTTTTAGCACCATAACTGACGCCATGGGGATAGAGCAGAGTGAGCTCGCCGCTACTACAGCCACGATACAAGCCTTCGTTGAAAGATTTGCCGCTGGACAGACTCACATGGAGAACCTTTTCAAGGATAACTTTGCGCTGACAAACGTGCTGATCAAGAAGGAAGCCGCCGATATTCAGGTAAATGTCAATCAGCTAGCGACAGACTCGAGCGCTGCACACGAGGGGATGAGAACACAGCTTGAGACTACCGGCAAACATCTTACTTCGGATACTGCTAGCCTTCAAGTCGCCGTCAGCCATCTCGTCGTGGACTCTGTGCAGACAAAAGAGAATCTCGAAAAGTCGAAAATTCTTGCCTTAGAAGAAGCCAACCACCATCGTCTTCTCAAAAGCCTCAAATATGGGTTCATAAACGACCGACGCAACGGAATCTCCTGTCCGCATGAAAGGACCTTTGTGTGGATATTCGGAGAGTCTGACATCTCTGAAGATGGGGTATCCGATGATAACGAAGACGAAGAAAGCGATGAGGATGACGGTAATAGTGACCTTTACCCCCATTCCTTCAGGCAGGCCCTCAAAGCGTCCGACGCCCGTGCAAGAAAAGCCAGCACGCGGTTTATCACCTGGCTTCGGTCTCCAGAGGAAACAGCGTTCTGGATTTCGGGAAAAGCTGCATCCGGCAAAAGCACTCTTATGAAAATGCTAGCCGGTAGTGAGAGGGTCAGGGAACACCTTGGTCCATCTGTCACCCAGCTTGACGTCTTGTCACATTTCATCTGGTCCTCTGGCCCTCAGCCAATTCAAAGGACAGTTAAAGGCATACTGTGTTCACTCCTCTATCATCTTCTTGTCGATGACCAAGCCTTGCGCCTTGAGATTTATCGGAAGTATTGCGACAACGTGATACGGAAAGACGAATATTCAGACTGGTCCGAGACGGAGTTGGTGCAAGTTTTGCTCTTCGCCCTAAAGGAAAGACGAAGACTCACTTGCATGTTCATCGACGGGGTTGACGAGATTCTTGGATCAGACGGTCAGATGCATGCGCTGGATGTCATAGAACAGATTCGTCGAATTCCGCTTTCGAAAGTCTGCGTGTCGAGCCGCCCCGAAGGAACTCTGCCAGCATACCTAGGCCATCTTCCTATGTTTTCTATTCAAAACCTAACCGGTCGGGATATCTTGAACCTTACCTCGGCTAGACTGAGAACTCAATTTCAAGCTCAGCTCTCCCAGGCCAGTGCCCTTCAAGTTAACAAATTTCTGGCAAAGTTTTGCGATATGGCTGATGGTGTCTTCTTATGGGCCGTCCTGGCACTCAACAGCCTGAGGACAGGGCTGGAGCTGCGCGAGGCACTTTCGGATCTGCATTACCGCCTCTTGATACTTCCAGGAGACCTCAAAAAGCTGTACAAGGCGATGTGGGCTCGGCTGAGCGATGATGCGGGAATTTACCAAAGGGATGCAGCAGTTTATTTTGGGCTAGTGCTAGAGAGCCAGTTTGTGTCAGATTCCGCGAGAGATTCCATGGAAGGAGGGTCTTTCGAAACTCTCCACCTCCTACTTGGTAGCGACCGTCCTCTCAGAGAGGAAATACTCTCCACAATGAGCGAATCACAATCACGGGGAATACCAGACAACCTCAACGGACGATGTGGGCTGTTCGCAACCCGGCTAGAGGCGCGTTGTTCTGGGATGCTAGTCGTCCAAAGGTCATCAGATTGGCCTGCCAATGGGTGGCGTGTGGACTTTATTCATCGAACAGCAAAAGAGTACCTGACGACTGACGGGGAAGGCCGTGAGCTTCTGCTTCACGATGAATTTACCACGGAAAACTTTTGTGAAAGCCTCATCACCGCAACGCTTGCAGCCACCTGGCTGGGCGTCCATAGTGATCGCCTTCGCAAATTCCAGTGGCCAGTTTTAACATCACCAAGGCAGGCAGTTTCTTTCATATACAGGCTCTATTCTGAAGGACGGATCTCCAAAGCTATTGTCGTCAAGCTCATGTTCTTGGCTGAGCCGGTTTTCGAATCTTTGGTTGGTCATGGAGGCCGAGTGTTTCATGATGGCTATTGGGCAACGAGAAATTACGTAGACTTCTTGGGCGCCGCGGCGTTCGAAACGAGCAACCCCAAGAGCAGTGCCGCGAGGGACTTCGTCGCTGATGCTGTGCAACGTCTTGAAAGGCAAGGCCAGCCACATCGGGCGCCCTCCGCAACCTACCTGAGCTATCTACCTGAGCTATCTACTGGCTGCTGCCATTGAGCCACACCGGGGCCGAGAGAATCACGACAAGATTTTGATGGCGGTCTGGCTGGTGGGTTACCCGGGTATCGACCCAGACTTCAAAGTCCTTCCGCGGAAATCCGGTTACTTTGCCACCAGATCCCACTCTCCCACCCCCAATCAAAGTGTTATCGAGGACTTGGTGGAACTGGCTGTTCCATTTACGCCTGTTCTCGCAGTCGCAGATATGGCACTCAACTCGTTGAGTTGCCGAAGATTAACTGATTATTGGCAACTGGGGGGCGTTCTACACGGGTTGTTGGGCCTGAGACCCAAGCTGGGCAATACTACTTTGCTCCGCATCATGGACATTACCGACCATGAGCGGGACTACTCACTGTCACAACCCTATGAGTTAGAGGTTAGCCCGCTTACTTTTCCCTCGATGTATCATTACCTCGATTATCCGGTTGCCTTGTATCTCGAGACGAGCGTTGGCTTCTGTCTTGAACTGGCCATCGAGGTTCTGAGGAAGAGAACATCGATGGCGGATCTGATGGCCGAGGAACTTGGCACGACTCTGAATAATCTTCTGCTACGGGATGACCGTTTGATACGGCGTGCAGTAACTGTGGTGCAAGAAAGTGAGGCACCTACTTTATTTGCGCCAGGAGTTTATATAATCCAGGATCGTAATCACCTGTCGCTGGTAGAGGCGTGTCTGAGAGCACCCGAGGCTTTCCGATTTGAGATTGAGAATGCGGGAGATCATTTTGCTTTTCCGTGCGATGATAATATCCCAGGGTTGCGAGAGGTCCTCCGGGAAGTGCTGGGTGGCAGAGTGGGGGATGGTTCACCGGAGGTGTTACAGGCGGAATGGAATAAGGTTATAAAAGATTGGCATGACAGGGACACGGTCTGGAAAATGGACGATGTCCGGTTCCACGTACCAAAGCCGTAATAATAGGCGGGAAGCCTGAGGGCCTTCATCAAGGAAAGGTCCGTTACCTGGGAAGGCGAGGCTTAGATGGTTGAGCCCCAAACCAAACCCTGACGTTGTTTTTCCATCCCCCCTTGCTCGGAGCGGTAATAACGGGTACCGATATTGAAGCTAGTTGGTTCAGATGGTGTCACGCACTAATAGCTAAGACACCAAATAATACGATGCCATGTCAAGCCCTCGGCAGTCACCACATAGCCTACCTCAAGCCCAGCACACAAGTCTTCCTCCCCTCCAAACAGTCTTCGTCGCCACTGCAACACTCCTCCTACCTCCAACCGGCAGAAGTACATAGATGGTATCCCTCTAGAGCGGCCTACGCTCAGCTAGATGTTGAATCCGGTTAGGATAGGCTTGGAGAGGACGACCCTGGCGGACCGAATTTCCCCAGCGAACACTCGTACAGCCGGCAAGACGCACGCAACGGAAACCATCAGCGGCGTGCAAAAATATTCGATTATTACGAGACCGAGAAAACGAGGACCGTTGGCAAGAGGACAACGCCCGCCCCAGCAAAACGAAGCAAAACGCGGCTTCAAAATCGAACACGGAGCCCCTATCCCCAAATAAAACAATAGGACGAAGCTACCCGAGAATAAAAAAACCAACTAAAAGCCACACCCAACAGTGTGTTGTGGTGCGCTGCGGTAGACCAGGTGACGTGGAGCAAAAAGGGGTAGACGCAAAAAAGGGGTAAACGTGCCCCACAAAACGGTGTGGGGGATGCAAAAAAAACATACAACACCAGGGATTCGCTGGTCGTCACCGACCCAACTACTAGTCTGGCCCTCACTGGCTTATCTATGGGAGAGCGGACGGGATCCCGAGTTCTCCAGTGGGTATGGTCGTATGTATCAGGTTAGCAAGGAGGTTGGGGTTATGAAGGGGGAATGGGGGCGAGGGTTGCAAGTGAGGAGAAATGGGAATGAGCTAAAGGGTGGACGGAATACGATCAAGATGGTCTGTAGGTATGTAAGTAAAGAGTGATCACAGTTGAGATGGGCCGGTGGTTTAGGAACGTAGTACGTAGGATTTTTATGTCAACTTCAGGGGGTAACACTCATGGCCGACCGTTACTTCAAACACCACCCACACTCTGCTATTCTTATTAGTACTTAAACTAAAATCACACCCACTCAGATCTCCCAGCTGTTGCCACCCACGGCTTCTCAAAGATTAAAAAGGTAAAGATGCTCGGCTTATCAATGAGTGTCAACACCTTGCCGATGTGATGGAACTACAGACATCCTACCCTGCCCTATATCCACAGTGATACCCCAAGTTGCCACAACGGGAATCCCCGCTCGAAGGGAATACTACTAGGTCAATGGAAATATGTACCTTGTTCGTGCTGCATCCATGCTGTTCAATTTCGGTACCTACCCTCAGGCATGGACACAGCTCATGGTGAACTCCCCTGGCTGGCCTCCCGCAGCTCTGCTCTGGCATGTCAATTCGACTTTGAACCCAACATACTACTAGCGAGCGAAAGACAATGGCCTATTACTCGCTCAGCCAATCGAACAAGACGTGACACCCACCTAACTTTACATCAAAACCCCCTCCCCAGATTGGTGGACAACCAACGATCTATTCTACTTCAAACTCAACTCAAATCATCAATGAAGCAAGCACACACACACACACACACACACACACACACACACCAACCTCAACCAAGTGCCACACAGGACCTCAATTACATGTATGTCTACCTGCTTGCTTGCTCCCGGTATGAATATGAATGCAACACTCGATCGACCACTCTCATCATGTGCAGGACAATATATCTCATCCAGAATCCATAAAACCAGTGATAACACGCCAGCTACACCAGTAACACCAGCAACGCCACCCCTCCCATCATCATTATCATCCAGATCACTCCGCCTTTTCAACAGCCCCTTCAGCCCCCTCAGTTTTACTACAGCCCCTTTCAAACCCCCCTTCAGGTATCCAGCAAGGTAGGAAGCCCCCTCCCCTAGAAAGTACACTCCCTCACCTTACCCACCCTCCCAACCTCATACTCCACCCACCGCGCAACGCCCTTCCTCCCGCTGACCAGCACACTCCCCGGATTCATGACATGACACCCCTCATACGTGACACAAAACGGCGGCGCCGACGTGTCCACAAGCACCATCGCCGTCGGCAGCGGATAGATATGCAACGCCCCGGTATAGTCCCAATGCACAGGCCGTTGTGCCTGGCGGAAAGGCGCGAGGTACCCCTGGTCAAGCAGCGTCTTGACGAGCTTGCGGGCGGCCTGGACGTCGGTGGGGACTTCAGGGTTACCGGTTGCCGCCGCGGCTGTCTTTTCGGCGCGTGGCTGGTCGAGGTCCATGGCGTCATCGGTATCTGATGGCATGGGTGAGGGGGCTGCCAGGGCGCCGGACATTGTGATGTCGTCGCCGTTGTCGGGAAGGGCTGGTGCTGCCGGGGTGGTCTTGCCCTTTAACCTGACGGAAGTGCGGCGGAGGCGGGCTGAGATATCGTCCCGGAAGAGGACGATTTCATGGTTTGATCCGAAGAGTGCGAGACGGCTGGGGTTGGTGGCCCATATTGCCTCGCCACCGCCGGCGTCGGCCCCTGATAGTCCCGCCTCGGTATTTGCTGCGGCGAAGACTCTTCTGATTCGGGACGTGAACAAGGATGGTACGGCTTTTCTTGGCAGGGGCACGGCGGCGCCGCCGGCAAAGGCTGATACCCAGCCGTCGTTGTCGCCTGGTACGAACACGAACGTCGCGGTGGTCAGTAGGGTTGGGTAGTCTGCAAGGGTTGACGCCAAGGCGTCGAAGAATTCTTTGTATTCAATGCTGCCGCCACTGCCACCGCGAGCCATGACGGCATGTGTGGTGAAGTTACCGGTAAGGACGAAGGTCATGGGGGTAGAACCTGGGGGATCGCTTGCGTATAGGCCGAGAATCTTTTTCAGGGCTTGGAGGCATCGGGGCTGGTCGAGGGCAAGTTCACCAAGCACGACAATACGGCCGCGCCCAGGTGGGGCGTCAGGGTCAACGAGGAGGGGCTGTCGCAAGAGCTTGTGCTCTATGCGACGCATGCGAGCACCGACGGCGCGTTCACTGCCCACGCCGAGAAAGTCGATCCACCCGAAGCCGCCGCCGATGGTATGATCGGCAGCACCGACACCATCGGGCCCACTGACACCCAGCGTGGCGCGCCGCCTCTCGCACGGAGGTTGGCCGATGAAGAAACCCTGGAAGCGGCCGCCGATAGTGCCACCCACGCCGGTACTACCGCTGAGGCCCTTGCCGGCCACTTCCTCCTCTTCTTCATAGACGCCGTCGATGAGCACAATCATGCCAGGCGTGAACCAGGCCGAGTCTTCAGGTATCGCGGCCGCATGGGAAAGATCGAGCGCGATGGTTCCTGTGAGGTCGCTGATGGCCAAGTTGCCCGTGGGCAGAATGACGAGCATACCGAGAAGCATGTGGTGCGTCCCGTGGCGACCGAGCAGGTTGGAGACAGGGGTAATCTTGTGGGAGACCATCGTCCCGCCTGCTGCCTTCCGGGCGGCCGCGCCTCTAGCGCCGGCTACGGCGGAGGTTTGGAACGATTCATTTCGGAGGAGCCGCTGGTGGATGACATTGAAGCGGTTGCGGAAGGCTTCTGTCTTGTGTAATGCAGGGGGCAACAGTGAAGGCTTGGACGTCGCCTTCTCAAAGTGCTTCTTTGCAACATTGTATGTATATCTCGGCTGATCGAATGCGTGTATGACAGTCAGCCATCTCCGTGGGTCGTTTGCCGTCTCGTCGTCGGGTTGTTCCGAAAAGTCCAGACTCGACATGCCCAGGCTCGACTGGCTGTCTTCCCGCGACAGCAAGGCTGGCCGCAACCCGAGGCGTGTCTGGGTGTGCTCGGCTTCCTGAGACGTCTCCAGCATCAAACTATTTTGCCGACTAATCCCACGAGGCCCAGTCATGATCTTGCCGCCACTCATATTTCCCTCCAGTGTCTTGAGGATGTCCTTCAGTTCGGGGCTGGTACCCTCGACGATGACGCCGCCATTGCGGTTCTTCCAGGACCGCGAGACCTCCTCCAAGACCTTCTCGGCCAACCCTTCTTCCCTCCATCCCGAGCCGCAATGTCTCCCGATGAATGAAGCGAGCTCCTGAAGGGCGGTGGAAGTCAGTGTTAGGCTGTATTTCTTGGTAAATGTGCGGAAGGCGAGTGGGCGAAGCGTCGCAGGTGGGAGGATTATGGGAAGAATGGCCGACTTTGCGGGTGCCGGCGCCTGGAATGGTTTGATGGGATGAACGGGGGTCGCAAAGGCCGGCGAGGAGGAGGGTATCGCGCTCGAGGGGGCGAGGTTCTTGGATGCAAAGAAGGACGCAACTGGCTTCGTCCGCCTGGCGTTTGCGCCCGTTGGTCCACTCGCTTTTTCCGGCTTTTCTGGGTTCTTTTGCCCGCCTTTTGTGGGCGTTTTCCGGGGACTCTGGACGGTAATCATCTTGGCCCCTGGTTTTGCTTTGTAGTGACAATGGACTCGGTGGTGGCCTGTATCCAATGTTCGGGGTCAGTAAAGTCGAATAACCTTGAGAGTCAACATTTGGATCGCGTAAATTGGCCGCTGGAGACCGCGTCGTTTCGCGTGTTGGAGGGGCTGGACAGGGGTTGGCCGCGCATGCCCCACAATTGGCTGCCGGCGGCATCTATCTGTTGGTTGGCGGCATTGACATCACGGCGACAAAACAATCATTTCGATTTTGTTTGGCAGCTTCCAGTTCGCAAGCCAGACCGCCCACAATGCTATTATCACACTTTCGCGCCGCCCCGAGGCTACGGGGCGCTGTGCGGGGCTTGTCCACACTACCCTCCAATCCAAGCATTGTCAGTTTTGATGTTGAAGCTGCGACGCTGGGATTCTGCTAATTGGGCCCTTTGCAGAAAGTCTTTGCCCACCCTGAGAACCCCAAGGCCTATCTGCTTTCGCTACTCGACACAACACCACCAAGCCCATCTCTTGCAATTGGGACAACAACATCCATACCACCCACGCCCAATTCGTTCCAGCAAAACCGCCGTTTCCTGTCGATACTGAACGAAGTATTGACCAAGCACGCGGCTGAAGACCCAGACCTGAAGAGCCAGGCTTCTGCTCTCGCGTCTCCGGGAGGCTTCAATTTTATCCAGTCGAGGAATCAGCGGGGATCTGGAACTGGTGGCGCTGGAGGTGCCAGTGCTGAGGGCGGTGCTGGTGGAGCTGGCGTGGGCGGCTGGGTTCACTTGAGCGACCAGCGCAATCCCCCTGATTTTGGGCGAATAGCTTGGTATGTTTGATTCTAGATGGCGGCTTATGCAAAAGTCCTAACAGTTTGTGACCCTAGGCCTGAAGATATTATGGGAAGTGTAGAGGTCAATGGCCAGGGCGGCATTATTGGCAACTATCAAGCAAGTGGCACATATCGAATTGTGACCAATGAGGGAATGTGAGTGTTTGAGTTGTTCATGACGAGTAGATATTTGCTGACAGAGAGTTTCGTTGCAGTCTTGGCTTGAGCCCTTTCTTGAAAGAGAAGCTAATAGCTCGGCTCCGGGAGGAAGAGAAGCGTTTGTAAGCTGGGCGCTGGTGAGTGAACAAAGCTCATCTGTATTGTACTGTATCATCAGATCGAATCACATCACAGAGGGATTTCTTCTCAACTCTGCCGAAACTCATTGTGCACCTACTTCTGTGAGAAGTGACTGCTTGGGGCAAATTATACCACACTATCTCGACAAGCTAACCAACAGATGTACTGAAAACCCCCTACCATGGGTCACGGGGATTGGTGTTACTCATGGAGCTCACCACTAAAGTGGTTACCGAGGCTTTGCGGACGTCTCCTAATGCTCAATCTCTGAGCTCAAAGTTGAGAGACTCAACCCCCAGCTTCAGGCCTGTCGGCCCTCAAACCCCACACAAAGCTGGGCATCAAGACATGCGGATGATCCAAGTCTGAACCAAAACAAGCATTGCGTTGCATTGAGGTGACTCCGAACGCCTGGGTGACCTTGCCCGATTCTAGGCTTCAATCACACCGGGCCGGCTGGGCTTCGGTTAGGCTTCGGCTGGCATGTGGATCATGAATGGAGCAGGGGCAGGCCTGTCACCCCACAGGAGCGCTAGACTATCTGCGGGGGTCGGAAAAAAGGGCAAGAGGCATGACCGGCTCACATTTCGAGGCGTTCGGAGGCGTTCGAGTAAAGAACACGCGAACTTGCATGACGTGTGAGATCCTCAATTTTTTTTTGTGAGCGAAATTCAGGCAAGACAGCGGCTAGTTAATCTAGACGCGCTCCAGCTGTAGGCAGGACGGGACGGGTTGGAGCTTTGAGCGCCGGAGAGTTCCGCCTATCCAGGGCCCCAATTGGCCGCAACCTGGGCGCCAAGGGCCAGGTGCCCCGTAATTGACTGCTCTGTTGCAGCGGCGGTGGTGCGGCGGAGCCCCTCGCCGTTATTTCACCACCAACCGCGTGAGCTGGTCCTGACGTATCCCGCAGTCGACCCCTAGCTACCCCCTCCTTCCCCACCAGCGACGCCATCCCGACGACACACCACCTGCAACCTGCCTCGCGGCTCGAGCTGAGCACACCGACTACACCATGGCCCAGGCGTACGACGACGAGGAGCTGTCCATCTCGCTCTCGCCGTCGCAGATCCGGCGCAACAAGCGGTCGGGCGGGGCGGGCTACCACTCTTCATCCATGAACGCGGCCGTCATGGGCGGCATGGGCCCTCCCGATTCGGGCGCCGCGCCCCTGCGCGACAAGATGCGCACCGAGCAGCGCATCGGCGCCTACAACATCGTCAAGACGCTCGGCGAGGGCAGCTTCGGCAAGGTCAAGCTGGCCGTGCACCGCGGCACCGGCCAGAAGGTCGCCCTCAAGATCATCCCCCGCAAGAAGCTCATCAGCCGCGACATGCAGGGCCGCGTCGAGCGCGAGATCGAGTACCTGCAGCTGCTGCGCCACCCGCACATCATCAAGCTGTTCACCGTCATCAAGACCCCCGCCGAGATCATCATGGTGCTCGAGTACGCCGGCGGCGAGCTGTTCGACTACATCGTCCAGCACGGCAAGATGAAGGAGGACGAGGCCCGCCGCTTCTTCCAGCAGATGCTGTGCGCCGTCGAGTACTGCCATCGCCACAAGATCGTGCATCGCGACCTCAAGCCCGAGAACCTACTGCTCGACGAGAACCTGAACGTCAAGGTCGCCGACTTCGGCCTCAGCAATATCATGAGCGACGGCAACTTCCTCAAGACCAGCTGCGGCTCCCCCAACTACGCTGCCCCCGAGGTTATCGGCGGAAAGCTGTATGCCGGTCCCGAAGTTGACGTGTGGAGCTGCGGTGTTATCCTCTACGTCTTGCTTGTCGGCCGTCTGCCATTTGACGATGAACATATCCCCAGCCTCTTTGCAAAGATCGCGCGCGGCAGTTACATGGTCCCGACCTGGATGAGCCCCGGCGCCTCCGCACTGATCAAGAAGATGCTCGTCGTTAATCCCGTCCAGCGCGCAACTATCGAGGAGATCCGTCAGGATCCCTGGTTTCTCAAGGACCTGCCCGCCTACCTTCACCCGCCCGTCGAGGAGTTTATGAACACGGGTGTCGATCTGAACAAGGCGATCAAAGTCAGCGACATTGCCCCCCAGGCCCCACGCCAGGTACAGGAGAAGCTACACAACGAGGTGACGGAGAAGATCAGCAAAACTATGGGCTATGGTAAGCGGGACGTGCAAGAAGCACTAGACGCCGATGAGCCTTCGGCGATCAAGGATGCGTACATGATCGTTCGTGAGAACAAACTCATGCAAAATAATCGTAAGGCTCCCCGTCTCATTCGTTATGTTTGTGTGTTTGAAGCTTCAAGCGTTCTCTCCTCCACTTTTGCCACTGGCTTTTGAGGTTCTCACCAGGCAACCAACCTGACAACCGTGAAGCAAACCTGGGCACAGACAATCCATTCGGAGCCTCCCCAACGACAGAAGTCGATCAAGGTGCTAAGTTGGCAGAAGAACTCGTAAATCTTACAGCACCAACGGACGACTCGAGCGCGAGCCCATTATTAGACCCAACTATGTCCTCAGCGCGCTCTATCGCCTCGATAAGCACCGGAGCTTCGGCCAAGCCATACATCAGCAAAGTGGGCGTTTTGCCAAGCAGTTTACCTGCGTACCATAGGGTGTTTATGGAGCGTGAGAAGGCGAAGGCATCTGGCGTCGAGATAGCCGATACAACACTCACTTCGCTGGAACCTTTATCTCAGCCTCGCAGCCAGGCTGAGCAGGAAGAGACGCTCCGCCGTCTCAAACCCCATTCCCGCAGTCAGCTCCGCCTAGACGAGGCGAACAAGCGGCCACAGGGGCTGACGCCTGTCAACCCGCCAAAGAAGGTCAAGCCCGTCCGATGGCAATTCGGCATCCGATCGAGAAATGCGCCTTGGGAAGCGCTAGTATGCATCTACAAGGCTCTGTCCAAGCTTGGAGCTGGGTGGATGATCGATGAGGAGTACGACACGATACATGACGAAGACGAAGAGAATGCTGTTGCCGAGGGCTCTCCTCGGTCTCGCAAGCACAACTCGACTTCAAGTATAGATCCCACTAAGGTTTATCGGCTACCCGCAGATCCTTGGCACATCAAGATCCGCTGGACGACAGAGAGTATGCTTTATCCCCTTCATCCATTCTTGAAATTGCTTGAAATTAGAAGCTAACCAACCTCCAAAGCGCTCAAAAAACACGCTATCGCGTCAGGGTCAAACGATTCCGGAGATAATGTCTACGTATCACGCGACGGCAGCCTTGAGAGCCAAGTAGTGGCCATGCGGATGGATGTTCAAATCTACGAAATGGAGCACGGCGTGTACTTGGTTGACTTCAAGGTGGACGGCTACGAGACTGCCGAGGGCAGGCTACTCGAGGACAAGGAGGTTACAAGCCCCTTTCCGTTCCTCGACATGGCTGCGCGCCTCATCATGCAGCTCGCAGACGCGGACTAAGAAATGCATATCTTCTCCCGTCGCCACCACTCCCATATATATACCGTTGCCGCGCTGGCTGAGATATAAGCTCTTTCCCATCACCGCCTCTTTTTATCTGCCCATTAGAGTCGGGAAAACAAAGTGATCGTCATCACATTCTGCCTCACCTGAAGGCAGCAAACTGCATGGAAGTTTGGGATTTTGGCACATCATTTATCGTTATAATCTTCTTTTCTGTTAGGCGGTGGGACGGGCTGAGGGAAACACGTCAGAGATTTGAGCAGTTCAAAGAAGACGACCAGAAAAGGGAAAGGGAGGAGGGAAGGATACCATAAATACTTTTGAGTTATGGTTCCACCGGTTTCTTAGGCTTTGTAGGTAGTGTGTTGGTGTTGGAATACCCGATGGCGAGGAGGGCTATAGAGATTTGGCCTGGATAGGGCGGCCGCGATGGTTGTCCGAGGTGAGAGGCATGGAGGGACGGAGGGACCAGTTGAGTGACGGTGGGGTTGTGGAGGTACAGTAACAATGAGTTGTTGCATCGTTTGATAGCGAAGCTGCGCGCGCGCATTCGAAGCTGAGGTAGCATTGAACTTGGAATTACCACTCCAGTTTAGATGGGGTGTTTGATCTGAAGTTTTTGATGGTGTTGCTGTTTGCGAAACTTATCAGATGTACCAATCGTCCTAGGTATCGAGGGCTCCGATGAGGGAAAAGGTCCTACTGGTGGGTTTGTGATTGGTGCGGTTGCTGTGCGAAGTGTCAAATGTTCTCACATGATGCACATACACCCCCGAGTTTTCTGGTCGCGAGAATATCAGGGCATTTAGGATGGTGAATGTCTTGGTGCTTGTGAAAATCTTCAGTACATGTCGCGCTTCTGTAGGGCATCACCGCATCGTTAAGCTGTTATAGCATCTCTAGAAGAACCAGCGTATGTCAACTACATGAGTAATCATGTAGGGTCTGCTTGCACACTACTTACTTAGTCCGTTAAGCTTTACGTGTTTGTGTTGTTGTTTATTCACATGAACCCCGTACCTGCAAAACTCCCTTCAACTTCACCATCGTCTACCTCACGGGAGCAATGTAGCTCCGACACTGCCCCAACGGTTTCACAACGCGATCCGACATGACGGTCCTCCAACCTTCACCTCGGCCAGTAGATATCGTCCTGCCGCCGATCAGGCACCAGGCCACCGCATCAGCATACTCGGGTCCTGCCTCTTCGGCTACGTCCTTCAGCCATTCGAGCGCCGCCATGAAGCCAGACCCCGCCGGCAACGACGGCCAGGAAGGGTGCATTTCAATCGGTTTCCCAAAGCATAGTTCCAAAAGAACGATCCCCAAAGACTCAAAGCCATGAATGAGCTCGTCGGATACCATCACTTTTGGTGATGCCACATCTACGGGTTCGTAGGAGCCTTGGAGGAAATCACGGCTCACAAACGGCCGCTCGAGAAAGATGTGCGGGCGCGGCTCAGCCGGATCGGGGAAAAAAACGACGTCGGACTTGGCCCAACGAACCTTGATCCATGGTGTTCCGGCTAGCTGGATGAATGATGAAGCGACCGTCACTGCGAGGGTAAATCGCTGAAGTCGTGTCAGGAGGTGATTTGAGTCGCGGAGGATGCCCTCCAGTGTAACGGGCTTTGGTTTATTTGGGTTGATATGGGTGCTAGCATCACTGGCTGGGTAGACATAGTACCGTTCGTTGCTACAAGCAGAGAGTAAATACCCAGGGCAGCTTGCAGGGAAAGGAGACTGTTGGCGGAGAGCGGCGCAGAGACTTGGGATCTGGCGAGTCTGACGCCCTCTCTGTTCAGATTCATGAATACTTGTTTTTGGTTCTGGGATATCCTCGACCATGGTGTTGGTGACCAGCGGTGCTCTGCTCGACGTTAGGGGGCTTGAAGAAGATACGGGAAGATTCCTCGTCAGCACGTACTCCTGAACCCCCTTGAACTTGGCGCGTGCCTGCTTTTGATGTTTCCCGGAAGCTATGGATGGCTTTAGCGGCGTGAGGGTTCTGTGGAGGGGGGTACCAGCTCTGAGCTCAAGGTTGGGGGCCGGGCCGATCCTGATCGGAACGGGTGCTTCGGGCTCGTCAAAGATCTCGACTCGAGTGGGACGGCAGAGCCATGACTTGGAATTCGGGCCAAGGGGCAGGTGGGGCGAGTCGGACCAAAGCATGAGGTGGAAATGTGGCTCGGGCGAAGGTTGGTGCCGATCTTGAAGCAGCAGATGGGCGTGGTGTTGCTTCCAGCAGCTGCAGTTCCAAGCCTTGGAGAGGGCGCTGTAAAGCTGGTCGGCCTGTTTCCAGAGCCCACAAGCGGCGTAGTATTCGCGGGCCTGTTTTTCGGCTTTTCTGGCTTTCTGTGCCTGGGAAACAGCAGTGCTGGTCTCCAAGAGATTCCGGAGTCTGTCGTTGTAGCCCTTCATCTCATCGAACAGCCTCTTCCGCGCGCTCTCCCCCAAGACAAACTGCATGCGGTACAGCTGGTAGTCCCTGGTCGCACCGAATCTCTTGAACACTTCCTTTAGCCGAGTGGCGAGCTCTGGCAACTGTTCAAGAGTAAGACTAACCACTACCTCGACTGCGGCACAGGGCTCTTAGCCTACCTTAGTCTGCTCAATCTTCTGCCGCAGGTTCTCGGAATCAATTATTATCTCCTTTTTCAGATCCTCCATGGCTTTGTTCATATCTTGAATAGTTCCCAGGAACACGTCATACGAATCTCGGAGATGGTCCTGGAGCTGGTAAGCAAGGTCCGCGTCTTTCCATTCCTCTCCGCCGGGGCCAGCCAGCAGGCGGGAGATTCTCGCATCGTCAACCCCAAGAGTGAGCAGAAGCCTCCTCAAATTTCCAATGAATTCCACGTGCTGGGCGTTGATTTCGTTTTTGCATTTCTGGTATTCCTGGCGTATGCTGCTCCAGTGCCCGACTTTTCTCGCAAGCTCCCCGTATCCTTTGAGAGCCGAAATAAGGATAGGAAAGGCGCCAAGAATGACGCCCGCGATTTCGAAGCCCGACATGCTCAGTCCCAATGGGACTCAGTTCCGAAGGGGGTGACCGGCAGGCAGGAACACCGAGGGTGGAGGGGTGGAGAGAAAACAACGATCTTCAAGTTGACGTTGTTCAGGCTGCACTTGCCTAATGTTCTGCTCACGTGTCTGCCTGAAGCAGGCCCGCTTGGTCAGGTATGTTGCATCATGCCGTCAGGCAGCCATGCGCCTGATTGGATATTTCACCCATCGTCTCTAGTTCAAATGTTGTCGTCGAAGCTGGAACATCGTTTCATCAAACTCGTGCAGTGGCCTCGTCGCCAGGAATGGCGTCTATATCGTCCAGGGCCGCCGCGATAAATGGCCAGATTGAAAATGTCAGGCAACACCCTCGAACGGCCACCGTCATAGAAGAGGCCGTTACCGATGTCTCGGAGAGGTTCGCGCTTTGGGCCAGGAACATTGGCGCTTTTCACCCACAAAAGTCTCAGCTGTCCCTCGAATCACGTCTCCGGGATGCTCCTGAGATTCGAGACTGGGTGTGTGAACTGCTCGACGACTTGGCGGATGCTCTGACCGACCGTAAGTAAATGCCTGTAGGCTCCCTACCTTAGGTACCACCTAACCTATGCTAGTGTTGGGCGTCATGTCCGGCGAGACTACGGAACAGACGGCACGTCTTGAAGAAATCGACGCGGAAGATTTTGTAGCAGACTTTTCACTGGAAATCCCTGGGCAACTACCGTCCAAAGATGAAGCGCACGAGATCCTTGCGGCGGCCGTTGAGTGTTGTCGCGGCTTACTCAAAACTTCGATGCTTATCCGGAACGCGAGTTTAAGAGATCGCTTTAAGACTGCACTTCAAAGGACCAAAATCACTTTCATGGACCACTTTGACATCGGCCACACTCGGGAGAAATACCCAAAGTTGGCAAAGCCTAGTTCCGAATGGCTGGTGAAGAGGTTAGGCCGAGCAATCACAATGAGACGTCAATTTCTCTGGTATTGCCGAGAACACCAAGACTCTCTAGGACATCACGATTATACCGGGGGAGAACTTGGCAGAGATTCCAAAACGTATCCCGAGCCGCTAGACATAAGAAAAAGAGCCGACGGCCATCTCCCGCTAGCTTCGGGGAGCGGCACTTCCCAGGCGGGTTTCACAGACCCAGGCACAAAGGCGTCAACACTGTTTGCCGGGCAACTGAACGCGACTCGCGATGAACCTAAGGATGATGGGATATCATATACTTCAACCGCTCATTCTGACTTTGCCGAAGAGAATATGGTGCTGGAGTTACCGAGTCTTCAAACTCTCACGAAAGACAACCCAAAGGCCGAGTTTGAATGTCCTTTTTGCCATATCATTCAAAAGTTCAAACGCGAAAGGGAATGGAGGTGTGTACTGTTTTGTATTCAAGCTTTGCCTTCATCAATGTATACGCACAGAACGCGGGTACTAACTCCAAGCCTAACTTACTAAAGGCTCCATGCGTTCAGCGACCTCAAATCGTATGTTTGCACAATGGGCTCTGCTGAGTGCGATCTCCAGCTGTTCGCAGACAGCAACACATGGCTTGAACACGAGCTGCAAAACCATCGATGCAATTGGGTCTGCACTCTCTGTCGAGCAGGCTCTTTCCGATCTTCCGACTTGTTCAGAGCACATGTCGACGAAGCTCACCCCGACCTAACCGAGTCTGAAGCCCAATTGTTGAACCAAGCAAGCCGTCGACCGCTGAATTTTATTCCCGCTGTCGATTGTCCTTTCTGTGATGAATGGGAACAAAAAATTAGGGCCAACGTGCAAAAAGAAAAGGGAACAGCGAGCGATTCGGCGCCTGCCACACAGGTCCCAAAACCTCTAGAAGGGGTATGTGAGGATCAGATCCGAACTGACATCATCAATGTCGAACGCAGCCAGTTTCGGAAGCATGTTGGCTCGCATATGGAACAGCTCGCCCTTTTCGCCATTCCTAGAACAACAAGGGGGGAGTATGACAGCAGTGGACAGCAGCGTGACAACTGTGGTGCCAGTTCCAATGCCGCTATACAAAGCCTACCCGAAGCTACCTTGAACGCCAGTGAAGCTGAGTTGAATTGGCTGCCGGATCCTCCACTCCATCTTGCCGCCTTCAAAGGGGACGTTGAAGAAGTACAGCGGCTGCTTGACGACGGTGCTGACGTCGAGGCCATCGGAGAGACCTGGGGCACTGCTCTCTCGGCTGCTGAAACGGGCGGGCATACCCAGCTTGTCACACTTCTGAGATCCTGGCAATCCAATAACTTCCGGCCTCCGGTCTCGCAAGATCAAGAATCTATGACTGAGAACAAACCCCAAAGCGGCACCGCCTCCAACTACTCCATCGCCCCTGTCGCCCCAGAAGAGAAGTTGGGACTATTTCTTACCTCTTCACTGCAAATTACCGATATCCTAGGCGTAGGAACATCTGGGGTAGTATACAGTGCAATCGACCTGGAGGATGAAGTAAAATATGCAGTTAAGTGCTTCTCCAAGTTTAACGTTGATGGGACCCCATTGGACAGGCGGCAGGCGGCATTTCAAACGAGGGAGATTCGGCTACACTATCAAGCGTCAGCCCACCCAAACGTTGTGTCACTTCTGAAAGTAATCGATAATCCTGATTGCATATATGTGATCTTGGAATATTGCCCAGAAGGGGACCTGTTTTTCAACATCACCGAGCGCGGCGAATACGTAGGGAAAGCCGACCTCTGCAAGCGCGTCTTTCTTCAGATCTTGGATGCTGTAGAGCACTGTCACAGTCTCGGCATCTACCTCCGGGGCATAAAGCCAGAGGCTTTTGTAGTGACCGACGGAGGAGAAACGTTGAAATTGGCAAGTTTTGGCCTGGCTACAACCCAGGACAGAAGTGAAGAGTTTGGGTGCGGGTCGACTTTTTACATGTCGCCTGGTACGTGCTACCTAGATGATCAAGGTGCCACCTCGCGCTTGAAGACTTTACTGACGCCTGTAAACTTAGAATGTTTGGACAACTTACCAAGGAGGCCGTTTTACTATTGCGCGCCAGCCGATGTCTGGTCCCTCGGCGTCATCCTCGTGAACCTAACGACAGGAAAGAATCCGTGGAAGCAAGCCTCGTACGAAGATTCCAGTTATCGAGAATTCACCAGAAGCCCAGGGTACCTAAAAACCATACTTCCTGTGACAGATGAGCTGGCCGATATCCTCGCACGCGTGTTCACGCGAGATCCTAACCAGCGCATAACCATCCCAGAGCTCCGTGCTAGGATAGTTGCTTGCAACAGATTCACCGAGCTTCCAGCGTCGATGTCAACGATAGAACCACCGCCATACCCAACAAAACAGACGGCAGAGTCTGAAGAACCTGAGCTTGGTGAAAGGATTATTGATGATTGGAGCTTTGACTTCATCAGCGATGGTGCCGCCGAGTACCCCGGCTCTGCCGAAGGAGAAGACGGGGATCTGCCGCCTCTCAGTGATATCCAAAGCGGTTAATCCACTAAAATACGCATGATATCATGCAGGGTGTGTCAAGTGTAAAATATAGGAAAGAAAAGAGGCAATGCGAGCTTTTCTGGACCCACGCAAGCTCTACGGTTAGTCGCCGTGAGGTAGGGCCATCGCCTTGGCCTCGCTGCTTCGCCAATGGCTCTGTGTCAATCGCCAGGATTATTTGATGTTTCGTAGCACCGAACAAAATGACCTTTCAATGAACCTGAACCTTCGTTGATTGGGGACTAAAAACCTAAGCATCCCCTCCTATGAACAACCTCCTCGTAAAATTTTCCCCTTATTCTCAGAAAAGCCTTCCCCTTTCCCTACCCATGAAAAGCACCACCCAAGACACCTCCAAAATGAGAGAGTGAGAGACAGAAGCAACGTCCTGTATAGACCCGTTCCCTCTCATGACCACCTCAGAAAAGACACCCAGCACTCATCATCATTACAGCACACACCCGCAATCGCTACCACCGCCGGGCGATGGGTTTACTTGCTCCCGAACCACGACGACAGGTACCCCTTGGACTTGGCCGCGCTGTCCTCCACCTTGCGATCTATCTCGTCGATCTTCTTGAGCGTCTCTGCCTTGGCGCTCTTGGCGTACGACTCGGTCTCGTGCTTGACCTTGCCGAACTCCTTGTCTGCGGTGGAAACCTGGGGGGATGTTAGTGTTTAGGGGGTTTGGAAAGGGATAAGTACTGAGGAGGGGGAGGCATACGGCAGAGTCAATCTTGGCGCCGATCTTCTTGCCTTCCTCCTTTGCGTCCGTGTGAGGCTTGTGCGGGATCTCGCTGCGGATCTTGGCAGCGACCTTGTGCGCGTCGCCTGCGGAGGGGAGTTAGCGAGGGGAATCGGGAAAATGGGGAAATGGGCTGGCGGCACGAACTCTCGAATTGCTTCTCGGCGACCTTGGGCGAGCCGCCTGCTGTGTAGAGGTAGTAGCCGACACCACCAGCGGCGGCGGTCGCGAGGATAAGGGGGGTGCGCGATCGAGACATGATTGTGGCGGTTTGGTTGGTGTGTTTGGATTGAGCTGCGATGTAGCAAGGTGTGTTTAGTCGCGGGTTGGAATGCTGCGGTGGACGATGGTGGTTGTTGTTGTGTGTGAAACGGATCCAAAGAACAGTGGTTGGCAAAGGAGAGATGGATGGTGGGATGGTCTGATGGTTTTATTTGGCCATTGGGCTCTGGCTACCTGAGGGTTACATACGTTGGTACCTCGTGGTAAGGCATGGGGAGCTACCTGCTTCCAGCTCATTCGCCGCGGCCCTGCTTGTGTCGTTTGAGCATGGAGCTTTCTTTCCCTTTCACAAGCATGACGTAGACGCGGGGTTGCCAACGGGATGTCGACAGGTGGACCCCAGCTCCCCAGCAGCGCTGCAATCCGTGTCAAGCAGGGCCCCACATTGTCGCAACGAATGGACCTTGTGCAATTCTCCTGACCGTCGCGGTACGATTGTGGACTATGGATTACTCCTTTGTTGCTCGCCAATATTAGGAGAGCAGGCACCTTGAGGGAGGTAATTGTTTTCTCTGGTTATTGGACCTCCTGTCGGTTTCGGGCTGTTCATGCCGACGTGTAACGCTCTGCTCGGGGGGCCCAGGCCTTGAAGCAGCGGGCCAATGCAATCTCCACCCGATCTTGTTGGGGCTTGGCGGGGATGGACGCTTCCTTCGGGAAGCGGCGCCATTACATCATGACGCAGCAGCACCACCAACTCTCGCTGGCACTGGTCACTCGACTCGGCGCCGTTCTACTCTCGCCGGACCCTGTTATCGCGATTATCCTACAGGGGAACCGTCTGTGTGCCGAGGATCGACAGAGAACCTCTACTCCCCGAGCATCTCCCAATTGCCCGCATCATCACCATCTCACGAGAGACGCGCTTTTGAAACACGCGGTCACAAGACACGCATCTACACTAGGGAGGCAGCTGCGCCCCGGCGCCACAACGTGAGCGCGTTCTTTGCAACGCTCGGAGCTAAACCACCTTGTCATTAATTATTGTCAAATGCATTCTTAAGTAGCATCGCAAAGCTCCCAGTCCCAAATTACGTTCCGGGCCCTAGGCCAGACACGATGAATTGCCTGTGCTGGTGCTCCCCGAATCGCTCCTGAGGAGGAAAACGATGCCCCGTGTCAAACACCACCGGTCTTCGCGCCGCGTCCCGCCCCCCAAGGACAGCGATTTCGACCATGAGATTAACTTGGTCAACCACAACCCTTCGCCACCGGTATCGGTGAAGGACGACGACTCCGCCCTCGGCCCTTCTCGCGCCAGCTCGGCAGCAGGTCCCTCTGCAGGCCGTCATCGAGAATCGATACACACAGATGATGCTGCGGTGGATGGCCCGATAGAAAACGGGGATGTCGGGGCTACCCCGGATGGGGTTATGGCCAAGGGGAACGGCCAGCCCCTCTCGGCGGCTTCGGACGGTCCCTTGGTTCGAGTTCAAGGTGAGTGCATTCGCTTGGAGGCAAGGCTGCCCATATGACGCACACTGACGAACGTGCCAGAACCCACTCCACTGGAACGCACCACCGAACAGCCCGGGATTGTGGACCAGGAAGCAAATTCACAGCCGAAGCCGAGGCCTAAGAAGCCCAAGACACCCGAGTCAGCGATAGACATTCTATACGAAAACCAGCGAGGGGGCTTTCTCTGCGGCACTCCCCTTTTCTCGTCCAAGGCACTCGGCAACCTCGACCCGCCGCCGTGGACAAACTTCGCGCACAAGGCCAGCCCGACTGACATAACCAACGCGCAAGTTCCCGACCCGACCTGGGAGTGGGCATGGCCGGAATGGAAGATCAACCTCGATGACGGCGTGGACGAGGACGGCTGGGAGTACTCGTTCATGTTTGCCAAGAAGTTCTCGTGGCATAAAGCGAGATGGTGGAACTCGTTTGTGCGCCGGCGCGCATGGATCCGTAAGCGGGTGAAGAAAGACGCCGGCTACATATCCCAAGACGTGAACATGCTCAACCCCGAGTACTTTACGATCCGGTCCTCGGCGGACCTAGAGCGCAGTCCGAGTAGGGCCAGCGCCCGCGGCAGCCGGGTTAGTATGAGCACAGTGAACGCGGCCGATGAGCCCCCACCCGATATCGAGAGTGTTGAGGAACTTCTGGCGGTACTTCGCGCGTCAAGGATCGACCGTGAGAAAATCGAGGCTATCGATAATTACCTCGAAAATGCCGAAGATGACTTGGCCGGGTTGCAGGATGTCATGCACGAGGTCATGTCGGTGTTTGTGTTTCAAGCCTCGCGGCGAGCCCTCTTATCGAGGTTAACGGACGTGTACGACAAAACGGTGGCTGACAGGGAAAAGGAGAAGAAGGACGGGAAGAAAGATGGCAGTCAGGAAAGCGAGGAGGACGACACCTTGTCTAAGAGAGTCAAGAATCTAGCGGAGGCTGTTAAGCAAGCCGACGAGCAAGTGAAGAAGCTTGAGTATTGGAGCGACGTTAAGATGGTGGTGACCGAGGGGGACTCGAAGGGGGCTGTTGACGAGGGCCAGGGGTGGGATCCCGGCTGGCAGGGCGTGGACAAGTCGGGTCCGAAGGTGCCAAGCGGCAAGTAAAGATGGCTATTGTTTTAATAGCATTGGATGCACGCATCAGAGTCTGAGCATTGATAGCTTGCAATTCCCATATACCCGTATTTTTTGTATCTGGTCTTGGTCAACACAGAGGATTTAGGTTTTGTGGTGAGTTGAGAGATTTACGTTAAAGTCGGTAATTGAACTTGCTGGTGTTCAGATGTCAGTGAACAGTTCGCGGATTGCCATCTTGGGTTGTGCAGACAAGCACTTTACTTCAGCTTAATGGAATACAGCGTACCCTAGAGCGCGGACTGCGTACCCTGCAGCAATGAAGGCTCGCAGTCAAGGACCCACTTCGCTGGAGCTTGGTCACCTTGTTGTGAGGACATTCTTCGCACTGTGTACCCGCACTGTCTATCATCGATGCCAAGGTTCTGCCGCGACGGAATGTTTTCTGGCTGGAGCCTTCACGACTTGAGCTTCCCTGCAACCACACACCTGTCAGAGGACTGCCCCCACGATGACTAGCCGACGAGACTTCCTTGGCCAGCCGGCACCCGATAACTATGTCGCCGGTCTTGGCCGCGGCGCCACTGGCTTCACGACCCGATCGGACTTGGGGCCTGCGCGCGAAGGGCCCTCCGAGGACCAGATCAAGGCTGCCGTCGCCAAACGCTCCGCCCAGCTCGGCCTGACCGAGTCCAAGGACGACGACACCAACGACGACGCCGCCCGCTACCAGGACCCCGACAACGAGGTCGGGCTCTTCGCCGGCGGCATCTACGAAAAGGACGACGAGGAGGCCGACGAGATATGGCACCAGGTCGAGGAGAAGATGGGGCGCCGCCGCCAGAAGCAAAGGTTAGTAACTTTCTCGTTCGTGCTGCACACACCCCCCACCCCAGGAGAGCACCCGGTTTATCAGTCAGCGCTGTTAGATGAGCAGAGATACCGACCAGAGATTTTTTCGCATAGGGAAGCACGAGAGAAAGCCGAGAACGACGAATACGAGCGCAAGAACCCCAAGATTCAGCAGCAGTTCGCTGGCCTGAAGCGAGCGCTGGAGTCGGTCACCGACGATGAGTGGGCCAACCTGCCCGATCCGAAGGACCTTACCGGCAGGACGAAACGTGCGCGCCAGGCCCGCATGGAGCGCTTCTACGCCGTTCCCGACAGCGTGCTTGCGGCGGCGCGGGATACAGGCCAGTTCGGCACCACGGTCGCCGATGACGGCACGGCTACGGAGGGGAAACAGGATGGTACGGTCACCGACTTTGCCAAGATTGGTGCCGCTCGCGACAAGGTGTTGAAGGCACGCCTGGAACAGGAGTCGCATAGTAGCGGGATTGTCGCAGCCGGAAGCGCCACGAGCATCGACCCTAAGGGTTACCTCACCTCCTTGGCCAGTACGCAGGGCGCCGAGCAGAGTATAGGGGATATCGAACAGTTCAGAAAGATGTTGAAGTCGGCCGTCGATTCGAACCCGAAGCAGGCTGCCAGTTGGATCGCGGCAGCTCGATTAGAAATTGCTGCAGGGAAGCCAGGAGCCGCCCGGACGCTCATCGAGAAGGGGTGCCAGCACTGCCCGAAGAGCGAAGACATTTGGCTCGAGAGCATCCATCTCAATGATGTAGCGAATGCCAAGAAGATTGCGGCGCGGGCGATTCAGGCCAACCCGCACTCGGTGAAGCTCTGGGTGGAAGCCATGAAGCTGGAGACCGACCCCCGGTCCAAGAGGAAGGTCATTCAGGTGGCCTTGGACCACAACCAAGAGTCGGAAGCCCTGTGGAAGGAGCTGGTCAACCTGGAGGAGCGGGTGGAGGATGCGCGGATACTGTTGGCGAAAGCTACAGAGCTCATTCCCGAGTCCTTGGATCTGTGGCTGGCGCTGGCGCGACTCGAAGTGCCGGGCAACGCTCGCAAGGTTCTCAACAAGGCTGTAAAGAAACTACCTAACTCTCACGAGCTGTGGATTGCCGCTGCGCGTCTAGAGGAGCAGCTTGGAGAGGGCACAAAGCGTCCGGTCATGAAGAATGCCGTCAAGTTCCTCGCAAAGCAAAACGCCATGCCCAAGCGTGAAGAGTGGATTGCCGAGGCGGAGAAGTGCGAAGAAGAGGGGGCCGTCATCACCTGCAGCAACATCATCGAGGAGACGCTAGGCTGGGGTCTGGATGAGGACGACGACCGGAAAGAAATGTGGATGGAGGATGCCAAAGCTAGCATCGGTCGCGATCGGTTTGCAACCGCCCGCGCTATCTATGCTTACGCCCTGCGGGTATTCCCGAACAGCAAGACTCTCTATATGGCTGCCGTGGAGCTCGAGAGGAACCACGGGACCAAAGACGATCTGTGGCGGGCACTTGAGAAGGCTGTTGAGGCTTGCCCCACGAATGAGGTATTTTGGCTCATGCTCGCCAAGGAGAAAGCGGGCGAGATCAACGAGGCACGGCGTGTTCTGGCGCGCGCCTTCAAGCAGAATCCCGACAACGAGGATATCTGGCTGGCGGCTGTCAAGCTGGAGGCCGACAACGGCTTCATCGACCAAGCCCGCGACCTCCTCAAGACAGCGCGACAGAACGCTCCTACAGACCGTGTCTGGATGCGTAGCGTCGCCTTCGAGAGACAGCTGGGTGACAATGAAGCAGCGCTAGACCTCGCCCGCGATGCCCTCCAGCTCTTCCCGGCAGCGCCCAAGCTCTGGATGATGAAGGGGCAGATCTACGAAGACCTGTCCAAACCGACAGAGGCACGCGAAGCATACTCCACCGGTGTCCGTGCCGTCCCATCCTCAGTCCCCATGTGGCTGCTCTACTCCCGCCTCGAGGAACGCTCCGGCAACGTTGTCAAGGCCCGCAGCGTCCTCGATCGCGCCCGCCAAGCTGTTCCCAAATCCCCCGAGCTCTGGACCGAGCTCATCCGCGTTGAGCGTCGCGCCGGAAACCTCAGCCAAGCCCGCGTCCTCATGGCCAATGCCCTCCAACAGATGCCCAAGAGCGGCCTCCTCTGGGCGGAACGCATCCTCGAGCTCGAACCCCGCACCCAGCGGAAGACGCTCCTTGCGGAGGCTGTCAAGAAAGTTGAGCACGACCCTATCTTGCTCGTCACAGCCGCCCGTCTGCTCTGGGCCGAGCGCAAGCTCGACCGTGCGCAGACATGGTTCGAGAAGGCACTGCTTCTCGACCGCGACGTGGGCGACACGTGGGCGTGGTACTACAAGTTCCTTGTACAGCATGGCACGGACGAGAAACGGGAGGAGCTGGTGGCGAAGTGCGTGCTTAATGATCCCCGACACGGCGAGCATTGGCAGGCAGTGGCGAAGGATCCGAAGAATGCGGACAAGAAGACGGATGAGATACTCAAGCTTGTGGCTGCTTCGATCAGTTGAGGATTGGGCTAGCGGAGGTAGTGGGTGTTATCCTTGTCGTATTCATGAAGGAGTTAGGGGTGGGTTTGGTTTGGGGCGTTGATATATCTAGTTTTAGGAAGGCGAGAGTGAGCTTGGGAATTTCACCCTTGCTTGCGGCGGTATTGCTGGACATGGCGAAGATGTTCTTGTCTTGCATGGGAAAATGGAAATTTGATATCCAATATACAATATAAGCGTTCGGTCTGGCCTGTCTGGTCCTTGCTTAACATATAAGGTGCGTGTATGTGACGGAGTGAGTGTGTAAGACAAAGCAAACCCGGCTATGGCTGCCATTCGTCTTTTTTTTTGGAGAAAGAAAAAAGAAGAAGAAAAGGACTAAAACCAAACCACAATCCCATAAACTCCCAGTCTCTCAAACAGCATATCTCACCCAGACATTCCGAAAGAAAAGAGAAGGAAATGGAAACACCCGATTCACTGCCATCCAACCAGACAGAAATACCACCTCCAGAAAAGGCCAAGTCCGAGAAATCCGAAACATCCATTCGGCTTCTCCGGAGCTACCGATAACAACGGGCAGAAACAACGGAGCGCCAAGACATAGACACGGCCCGAAAAGGCAGGTCGACGCCCTACACCGGCGAGCCGTTAGCGGTTACCGCCGGTACCCGCAGTGGACGTCCATCCACTCGCCCACTGTAAGTCCCGCCGAATGAGTCTCACTTATCACTCACTCACCACCGGATGACCTCACTTCATCACTCCGACTTTCACCTTCATCTTCAACACGCAACACGCAACACTCAACACGCAACACTCAACAGCAAAAGCCCACCTTTATTTACCCAAAACACCACATTCCCTCCCTTACCATCCTCACTCAAATCTCAACACCTCCAAAAATGCCACCCATAACCGAAACCGACTGGGAGACCCTCTCCACCGAACTCCCCCTCCCCAACTCGGCCGTAATCACCTCCTACCTCGCCTCGCGCACCGCCCTCAAAACCGAAGAGCTCAAACAGCGCAGCGACCACTCTTTCCGCACGAACCTGTCGCCCATCGCACGCCGCGCGTGTGAAATCGTCTCCCGCATCCGCGATGTCGAGAAGCAGACTATTTGGACGCCTGCGCTGGAGGAGCAGCTTGCTAATGACCCGGAGAGCGGGGTGCAGGGGCCTGTGTTTCCGGGGATGATGTTTGGGCTTGCGAAGGGGTTGATGGAGGGGACGACGCTTTGGGGGATTGTGAGGCGGATGCCGAAGGGGAGTTTGCTACGTATGTATGAGTTCGAGGTGTCGGGAGGTTGTTGAGGGAATGCTGATAGGTGTTGTAGATGCTCATCTGGATGCGATGGTTGATTTGGAGGTATGCATACTTACACCTGTGCTCGCTCTCGCTGCTATTTACTGCTACTTACTGCTGTATGCTGTATAATAAGAAAGGCTAATATCTCCCAGTACGTCATCGAGCTGACCCTCACAACACCAGGGATGTACATCTCTAGCTCAGTCCCACTTACCACACCCGAGGCGCTCATCGACGCGGATCTGGCTATCCGGTTCCGCGATCCCGCCCCTGCACCACCCTCCATCTGGTCGTCCTCCTACGAGGCTGAGACGTTCGTGCCTCTTACGGCCGCAGCCGAGACCTTCCTGTCTGGCGGACGAGCGGGGTTCATCGCCTGGCTCAAGAGCCGCTGCGTGCTCTCGTCCGTCGATGCCGTTGAACAGCACCACGGGCAGGCGGCCATCTGGCGCAAGTTTGCGCGGTGCTTCATGGTGTTGGGTACCATGATCCACTACGAGCCCATCTGGCGCGGGTTCCTGCGGCGTCTGATGAGTCTGTTAGTGGCCGATGGAGTCTACTGGGTAGAGCTGAGGTGAGTTTGAGCTTCTGTCACTATATTTCCCCTTTCGTCCTGTCCCGTCCTCCCCGCTATCCTGCACCCGCTCCGAAGCGGCACCGACGGCCCCCCGCCCCTCCCCGCCCCGCCATCAGGAACCTGAGAATAGAGCTGTGCCCCCGGGGGCCACGCCGGAAACATTTTGTATCCCAAAGTGTGTGACCTGGCACAATGAGAACAAACAAAATTTCCGACCGTGTACCCGTCTCGAGATGTACTTCTTGCCCTGTTCAGCTGAACTGCACGCGCCGCATCAGGAGTTTGCTTCTCTCCGGCATGCCGGTCGCCCGCAATAGCACCAGGCAGCGGACTCCGGTTGGTGCCGGGCCCCGAATTTGGACCCCAACTAATCAATACACCCCCGGTAGATTTACTTGGCCCCTGAACTACTGCCGGGAGGGATCTCAAGAGCCGGAGTCCGACTACAACCACATGTTCCAGGTCATCGAGGAGGAAACGGCTCGATTCAAAGCCACCGAGGAAGGTAAGAAGTTCTGGGGACTGCGCATGATATGGACGTCCCTCAGATTCCTCGACTCGCGTTCCATTGTGGAGAGTATGGACAACTGCATAGCGACCAAGCTGGCATGGCCGCATCTCGTAGCCGGCTACGATCTCGTTGGTGCAGAGGATGACGGGAGACCCCTCGCAGACCTGCTTCCCGAACTCTTCTGGTTCCGGAAGCAATGTGCCATGGAGGGGGTCGAAATTCCATTCTTCTTCCACGCAGGGGAGACTTTGGGCGATGGCGATGCGACCGATGACAATCTCTTTGATGCGCTGCTCCTCGGAACGCGCCGCATCGGCCATGGCTTTTCGCTGTACAAACACCCGCGCCTCATCGAGGCCGTCCGGGACCGCCGCATCCTCGTTGAGAGCTGCCCAATCTCGAACGAGATTCTCCGACTGACAGGCAGCATCATGCACCATCCCCTCCCGGCGTTGTTAGCGCGGGGTGTGGCGTGCGCCCTCTGCAACGACGACCCCGCGATCCTCGGTCAAGACACGGCCGGCATGACGCACGATTTCTGGCAAACACTCCAGGGTTGGGACAACTTGGGCCTCGCCGGCCTGGGTTCTCTGGCCGAAAATAGCGTGCGTTGGTCTGTTTTTGAAGACCAGGATTCCGAGACGTGGTATGCATTTCTCCATCCTTACCCTGGGCAACCTCAAATGGTGCCGAGCTGAAGAGACGAAATAGAGCTGACTAGAGACAGGCTCAAGGACATTCGCGCCGCCAGTATTGGGGGCGGGGTTAAAGCTGAACGACTCCGGCAGTGGGCCGTAGAGTGGGAGCAGTACTGCCTTTGGATCGTAACTGAGTATGGGGAACAGTATGGTGATAAAGTCGACGAGGATGCCGCACAATGATCGGCCGTGCTGAACAGCCTGTCGATATTTGGGCTGTCGCTAGTTTAGACACCGGTGCCTGTTTTCTGTACAGCGCCCGAAGAGCAACCTCGAAAGTAACCATAGACGGGTGAGACGGCAATAGGCCCGAGTAGAGGGTAGAACACTGCAGAAAGAAGGAGGTCAGCGGTCCCAACAGCGTGGGTGACAGATTGGTGCCTGATGCCAGTGGGATGGACGGCAGAGTTAAGGTCGCATTGCTGCGAAGGAAAAGCTGAGGTGATGCAGTGCTACCACAAACTCCATCGATGGGAAATGTGGGTTAGACAAGTGTGTGAATGACTGCAGTTAACTATCCTGGTGTGCAGCGGCTCGCGCTTTATCTGGGTTCGGTCCGGTAGGCAATGCTTCCGCCGTCATACGGCGTTTGAAGTGATGGTAAATAGGGGCCAGCATGTTGGCAGAAGTGCTATTTTGTCTCAACTTTCGATGTTGCGTGCATCGTGCATCTGTATCGATTCCTGATGCAGCGCAATGAGGAGGATCGAAGGATCGCGATTGTATCCGGGACCAGCCGGAGTTTAGAATCCCGTAGGACGAAAGCGAGGACCCTGACAGGGAAGGTGGCTCCTTCCGCTGGTAAACCAGCAAGAACCGGCTGCAGATGCTAGCCACGTCAATCGATTGGGGGTGCTTGGGGTCAGCAAACCCGTGCGAGGTGCAGCTCTTTCGGCAGCCCCCATCCCGTCATTTGTCGAGCTGCGTCGAGTCTAATGTTTGGAATCAACCCGCCAGCCAGACGAGCTACCCACGCTGTAGAAACATCCATCAACGAACCTCGACGGGATGGATACCGCGGGGTTTCCATCCGAACCTGCCTAATCCACAGGATAGTATCCACGGCCAATACGAAGAAGAAGCAAAAAGATCTCAAGAAGGTGCCAGAAAAGAAGCTCATCCCATCCGCCGCATATTTCGAGGATGACGTTCGTCCCACCCACGCCGATTGGCCAAGTTGTAGGGAGCGGGCACGAACCACACTTAAACTCCGACGCGGCGGCGCTGCCCATCGGCCCGCCGTTGATTGGTCTCGTCTCTGGGAGAGATGGGTGACGGGAAGTTGGCTGTTTGATGGAAGTTGAGGGGCGAGTGAGACATGAAGACCGACCTGGCCGGGGTTTTCGTCTTAGCGCGCTGTAACTCCAGCCTAACCCCTCCAACTCAGCCCTATTCCCGCTGCCAAACTCGCTTGATATTAGCACCCAGACCGCTCACGCCGTAGGGCTGCGGCACATCCCGTCTTCGTGAGTCTTCCCCTTTCCATCATCTCCAGTAGCCTTTTCCCATTTTCCCTTTCTATTCAAGATTATCTATGTAGGAGGTAAGCAGCGGCCGAAGCCGCCCACACATCGCATCGTCTTACTTTCAGCTTTCAAGCTACCTACGAACCGATCACCTGAGCAGCGGCACATGCGCCCGTATCCTCACACCGTCCTCGTGATCATCCATCCAAAATCTTCTACTCCGTATCCCATTTCAACTAGCCACGTCATACCAAGTAATAAAATATGCCTCGAAGTCAGTCAGAATCCTACCCGGAAGAGCGAGCCGAGTTGGATGGTTCCACGATCGGCACAGATCTTCGTGTTGTGCAGTGCCCCTCATCCATGGATCCCTCATCCTCCTCTTCCCTCCCGTTTTTCAGGGCCTACCTCTTCATCCAGTCATCCGGCATGTGTCACCTCAACCACATCACCCACCCACCCGGAAGTAAGCCGCCGCGCAGTTCTGATTTGCCAAATATTCCCCTCGCAAGATTGGCCGAAATCGAGCGACAACGGCCCCCGACCCCAGCTCCAAGCCCGAGGCCATGACGGCGGCCATGGCGGGTGAAGCCGACCCAAGCGATGGTGTTGACACCTCATTGGAACTCAATTTTCTTTTGAGCGGCCGCCATAGTTGGCCACCACCCGGGGCGGCCGGCAAACAATCTCCTCTAACCCCAACGTCAAACTACAAACGACATTCAACTAGCTACCTACCTACCTATCAGAATCTAATACCCGCAATTTAGCACCAAGTTTGCACACTCCCCAAAACCGCTCTGCATAGCTAGCGCAGGGAGAAATCCAAGATGCCCACTCACTGACACCTATTATACGACCGCGCCCTTCTACAACCTACAAATAGCAGCGCTGATACGTAGCGAAGACACTTAGCGCAGACCGGTGAGACCAACGCTCACTCCGAACTATATCCAAGTGTTGTCAAGCCCCATCGTGGGGCCGAAATGTCAAGTGTCAGGGTCAGGTCCGAATGGAATAAAGAGGCAGGATGGGATGGGGAACGAAAAAACGGGTTGGGGGCGACTGAGCCGGCCGGCATTTTACATTCCGCATGCGGGACGTTGGCACTGGCGCATCCGTACCGTACCATGACCCAGAGGCACACACACGCCTGTCTGTCTGTCTGCCGCGGTGCAGCTGTCCATTGCACTTGTACCTCATATACACCCCCCCATTGGCCGTGGATCTTGAGCTAAACGAATCCCGCCAGATGTAGCACAGCAGCAGGTTGAAGTCGGGGCAGAACAGCCTCAATGACCTCGCAACCGCTGCTGTCATGTATTGGTAATCTCCATAACAACTCCGGAAAAAGTTATGATTTGCATTAAGTCATCCCCATCCATTACACCTAGTCAGACCAGCTGGGCTCTTCTAGAGCAATGGTGCGCTTCAAAACCCGCACCAGGGCTGGGAAATGCCGGAAAATGAGTGGTTCCGGCATGTGAAAAAACGGGAGCAAAACAGTCGGTAGCCCCATACAACCCGGACAGTCGCAAGCTTGCCGTGCGAAAATAGGCACCTGGCCAGCGCATCGCCAGTTGACCATCCATTCATAGCCCCTGCCCCCTCCCCTTCCATATCACTCCAGGGCCGGACACGATGGCCTAACATTGCACCGGGATCCGCACCGAGGAAGAAGAGCCAGCTCACACCTCAGGCCCCCAAACTTGTTCAAGCCAGGCTTGGAATCGCATTGGACGCACTTGGGTTGCCTCGTTCTGATTGACAGCTTCGTTCAAGTTGGCTTGGCGGAAGTGGTAGCGCCCGTTGGCCGTCTGGAGCAGCCTCTGGTAGTAATGCCAAAGGGCACTATCGCTGTTCCGCCTCGCATCTTCTGCCTGTGTTTCGGCGTCGTGGTATGTTCTTGACACCAACCTGAAAGGAACTAGAGTGGGAACCTGTTAGCCACTAGCTTGACGATACGGCCAGTAAGGGGCATGGCGGGTCAAGGCAAAGCAATGCAACCTACCTCCTCGGACATTGGAGCATGTCGCAACAATATCTCGGACTGTCATATGGTCACCCCTCATCCGGAATTCCGTGGGCCAGTTGGCCGGGCCTAGCTCAATAGCTGAGGCAATGAAATGAGCCACATTGTAGACCGACGTCAGAGCGACTTGAGCTGGCCTTCCACGGCGGTCCGTCTCCACGATCTCCGCAGTAGCCTCAGCAACATTGACAAGGTAATCGCTCGGCCCCTGAACCCCGTGGCTGCTTCCGATATTGTACGCCTCTAGGCCACCCGGGCCGAAACGCTCCATGAAGATGCCGCAAGAGAAGACCGTGTAGTTCATCGGATGGGATCTCGAGTTGGCAAACCGGTCGAGCAGGTCCCGAGCCGACTGAAAACCGCGATCGATCGGATCATTGGTCGGCCTGTGCTGGAGATCGCCTTCAAATTCGGAGGGAACGAAGTACCTGACCCTGGCTCGTCTCGCAGCATCGATGAGGTTGAGTTGTTCGGCGTTGGAGATGGTCGAAATCAGCAGATCAACACCCTGCAAGGTATACCGCAGCTCCTCGACGTTCCCAAAGTCTACAACCGCAACCTGGCATCCTGGGAAGGCTTCCTCATACTCGGGATGTGGCTAAGAGTGGTCAGCTACCGATCACACGCGTAGATGAGAGATCCTACCTGGCGAGAGATGACCAACACAGCGTTGGCGCTCTGGGTAAGTTCCTGGGCGAGGATGTAGGAGAATCCTCCTCCTCCGGCTATCGCAATTCTCATCATTTCAGGCTGGTATGCTCGGTTTCTCATGGTGATGAAATAATATGTGTCTGAAGGGAATATCAACTGCGTATTATATATGAACTTCGTGATATGAGTGATGGGTTTGGTAAAAGTCCGAGTAGGGGCATTGTTCTGAGACTTATATACGGACGTTGAGGACAGTGATCTCATGGGCCACCAGTACAAAGACGCAACGACGTCTCGGCCAATGAGCCAAGATATTGTAACCTTGAGAAGAGCCCGGCGGGTGGCGGCCAGGGGCTTAAGGCACCCACGTGAAGTAGGGACCATGTCCAAAGCCGTTGGCATGAGACTGGGCATACGTCTCGAATGGGGGGTTAGAGTAGGTGACCACCGGCGTCCATTCTCGTATACTCGAACTTCGAGCCATACGTGCTTCAACTCTGCACGCGGATGTTCCTTCGGTGTGGCACAGGAACCATACCGTTGCATCGCAGGTATCGGTACGGTACCATGACCGCGTCTGCGGGCAGACATGGGCCAGGGCAGCAGGGGACGACTGAGCCGCTTGCGGGATGTATGGATACGCCTCCCACCACCGTGGTTCGTGGCAGATTGGCACTCGGGGCTCTGATACCGCAGCCGCACCCCTGCGGGCCGATTGTGTCGACCGGACCGGTAACAATGTTACCTGCTCGACAGCCATCGAATAGCACTAGCATTTGCCAGAAAGGGCATAGCCTAGTGTGTAGTATGTCGGCATATTGACTGAATTCGAGATACGTAGAGAGGGGAGGTAGGTACGTAGAGTGCACGCCGGAGGGGGGGTGACGCGCAGGAACGAGCTCAGACGGAAATCATCGGGACGCCCCAAGCCGTGGGGATGCAAAAGATACTCCAGGGGGCCAAACATGGGGCAGAGGCCCTCTGGAGATGCGAGGCAGCGAGCCATCACATCACTGCCGTGCCAACAGGGCAACAAAAGGACCCGTTTAGGAGCCCGGGACAAGGCACCCAGGGACTTTCGTGGGGGCTGCCCGGCATGGGTTCAAGAATGATGAAACGATGGCACCTAGCATTGAGCATGGCTGCGCTCCCGAGATGGCGCAAGTAGGTGCCGAATGGCAGATTTGATTTCATCAATCGATATCTGGACCGGGCCGGGATGGCAAGCGGCCAGAAGACTGACACTGACACTCCTGGGGATATCGGGGAACTGAGGCGTTGGGACGGAAAGAAGGTGGGGGGCGGTTTAGAAAGTAGATTACAATCCGTTTTCACTGCCATAAGGCAGTAGGTGAGGCAGTCCTGTCAGTCAGTCCCGTCAGCCAAGCAGCACTTTGGGGAATCCGCCTTAACGGGTAAGATGAAGGCGCAGCCACGGCAACCTCCCAACGAGGAAACAACGGAAGGTTCCAGCCTGCCAGCTGAAGTGAGGTGGGGCAAGGCACGTAGTAGCCGCGCCAGAGTGCGCTGAAAAAGCCGCCGTAGGGCTGGGCAAGTGAGTAAAAAGCGCGACGTGGATCCCCAAAATTAGACGCCCGCTTGGGGAGTTGTGTTTCGCATCAGGGGAGGGAGGGTGAGGTCGGATTGTAACTGGATCGGCGAAGGCGCGCTTGCCACCTGAGTCAGGAAATTGACACAGGATCGCCGAGAGCTCTTCACGCAGCCCAGCCATATTGTGTAACGAGATATGGAATCTTGAGCCAGTAGCGCGGCAAACCTGCGATGCGGACATCAAAACGGAATAAAACAAATCGCAGCTGGAGAAAACGGGCGCAGCTCCACCTCCGCCGTTGGGCAGCGCAACCCGAAGGATCAACAAGAAACAAGATTCGACATTGTTTGCCCGAAGACGAAGGGCGGCAAGAGAACAAAAACGGCACACTGCAGGCCAAGCGAGCTCGGGTGCCATACCAGACCTTCATCGATCGTGACAGCCCGGGTCCTGCCAAACATGGACACTGGTCAAAAAAGATGCTACTCAGGCTACAAGGGGCCGTGGTGCCTAAGAGCCATAGTTTCATTCATGGAATAACGCCAAAAGCGGAATCAAGACCGCTCCCGCGGCGCTGAGCGCAGTGTGTGTGGAATTGGCAAAAGATGTTAGGTAGACGCGGTGTCGTTCAGCTGCGTTTACCCCAGGCGATCCGCACTACCCCCCATGTCCGTTACAGCACACGGTACGGCGAAGCGACAGGCGAAGGGCGGCCCGCCTCCGACGTCGACCTTAACAGCGCCGCTATCGCTCTCGGGCGCGGAATATGGGTGTGAAGGTTATTAAGCCGGGGTAGGGCTGGCAGGTTAGGCTGATTGGGGGCCGTTTTTATCTCGACGCTAGGTTCTTCTCAACTTTTCTCCAACACTGCATTTTGGGCGACACAAGAGATCTGCGTTGAAACCTGAGGCGAGGCGAGCGATGCCAGCTGAGGACCTAAGGCTGAACACACATGACGAGAACGGAGCGCAGCAATGGTGTAATTCCATGTCTATGGCAGCCTTTTCAACAGTTGAAGTGGTGAGGCTCAACTGCCCCGGTTGGGTAATTACCACCGGACATGGGGGGTCCCCCGAAGAGCTCGGGGAGCCTCTGCGGGGTTATGCGGGAGACCCACAGCATCTATCATATCTCAACTTTGCATCCCATCATACCCACCGCTGACACACACGACGCCTGATAACGTTCCCCATTTCCCCCATCAATGGGCATGCACATTCGGGAGCGTCTATTCTCAAAGTCCCTTAGATTCACCGAGTACCTTACCCAGTACTATGTCTCGGGAGGAAGGGGCGAGCGCGCCGGGCGAACCCGCTTCCCGCTCACTGATCCATTCTATGGCCCCGATGCCGCGCCGAGTTGCACCTGCCCGATTGAGCATACTGTCCGTCAGCTCCGAGTCTGAGTGGTGATGCGGTTCGGGTCCGTCGAGCGTGCTCCCGCGAATGGGACAAATAGCATTTGGCACCCGGCCGCCTGATGACTTGTGAGGTTCTCGCGAAATCTTCCCCTATTTGTCAGTGCCTGTTTGTCAATGCCTCACACCGAACACCATGCCAACCACCAAGATATTAGGCACCTCAGTCGCCACCTGAACACCGGTCGACTGAAACTCAGCGTGTTTGTCAGCACTAGCAGCTCGTGGACTCATGTTTCACACTAGAACGATGTCAGTTCGGATCACTAAACAACATTGACGCAACTCGGGGATTTACGATGTGAGGGATGGATAGTGTATTCCTCTATCTAGGGACTTCTGCACCACCAACGTCCTCCCGGCCCCATGGGGCCTCCAGCGGACCTCTGTCCACTATCGTCCTCATACTCGTAAAGGGTATCAACCAATGCCATCGCCTATGCCCGACCCATCAAGGAAAGAGAAAGAAATCCAGTCGTGTCGTCTGAAACGCGCCATTTACTGCTTCGCCTCAGCCTGCTTCGTAATGTCGTGCTCGGCACCGCGCTGCGTGGTCTTTCCAGAGTCGTGCTGCTTCTGATACTCAGCCTGGGCGCCGGTGTTACCGGTGAGGCCTGCGAAGGCTCCTCCAACGGTACCCGTGACGCGGTCGGCGGCGCCAGAGGCGAAGTCGCTGACCTGGCCGCGGGCCTCCTGCTCTTGGCCCTCCAGGTTTTGCTGACGTCCAGCCTGCTTCAGATTCTGTTTAGGCAACACGGTTAGCTTCTTGTCTGCAAGGCATTGGCATTCCATGAAACATAGGGCAAGGCAGGCTACTACATACCTGTGAGCCAACGAGTCCGCCGACAGTCTCCTTAGCAGAGCCAACGGTCTGGTTCCACGAGCCAGCGGCGCGGTTAGGGTCATCCTTGGAGATACCGGAAGAGGTGACGGTTGCGCCGGGGAGCTTGACGGTCGCGTGAGAGGCGTCGTACTCGGCATCGGCCTTCTTCTGCTTGGTCTGGCCCTCGGCCTGGTCGCCTGAGCTACCGAAGACGGCGCCGACGGCGTTCTGAATGGTGCCGGTGGCAGAGTCGACGTACGACTTGAGGGTGGAAGTGTTGTCAGACATGATGAAGGTTGAGAAGTGTGGTAGTGTGGTGTGGTGGTTGGATGTTGTTTGTTTGGCTGTTTGTGTGGGGAAGTAGATCTGAGATGCAGAATGTAGAAGCAGTTATCGGTTGGTTGAGGAGGAAATCAATGCCTTTATATCGACGGAAGGCAGAAAAAACATACGAGGCACCGAGGCAAGGACTGCTAGTTCGCGTCGCGCCATCCTGCGTGCCCGCGCAATCCACAAAGAAACAGCTCATGGTGGTGGGACATCAGATGAAGCCGGTGATGTCATAACTGGGGATAATTGGAGAAAGAGGGTCCAGGCCGCTGGTGACATCATAGCTCCCCTCTCCCCTCAACACCAAACCCTTGCATACGAAAGGCACCACAGCACATGATCGGAAAACCCTTTTCCATCACTTTCTTCGGGCTGTCACAAGCCCGCAAATCTGGAATTCTTGGCACATGTTTGAGGAACACCCTAGAACTCACTATCGATGTTGCACATTGTTACGCAAAAGGCTTGACGCGCGATCATCTCCACACACGTCATCGCGTCGTCGCCGTTGAACATCCACATGCTCTTTTCAGGTGTACTGTGGAGTGTAAAACGTTACAGTTCGTGATGCACTCATTGTAAACCGCCCTGGAAAAGCTGAAATGAGAGTAGAGCAGCATTTTTGGTATGACCGAGACATTTCAACAGCAGAAACTGTGTCTCCAATTGTTTGGTATCATTCTGTGTAAATCAACACATAAATACATGTAATATACAGACTGCCCCGGCCTCACCGACGCTGTGGCAATTTACGACCATGGCACTGTCCCTCTGGCCGCGAGTCCCGACATCTATCCAGCATCCCTTGCCCCTCGCACCCTTCATGCCCCAAAGACAGCACGCTTTAGTGCTGGCTCCACTCGATGGTGTTGAGGTCAACACCTTCCTGGACAAGCTCCCACAATGGGCTCAACTCCCGGAGGAAATCAACCCGCTCCGTCACAGCCTTGAGGACGTAATCGATCTCCTGCTCCGTAGTAAATCGGCCAATGCCAAAGCGAATGCTCGAGTGTGCGCTTTCGTCGCTGTTACCCAGCGCGCGCAACACGTAACTCGGCTCGAGCGAAGCCGACGTGCAAGCACTACCCGAGGACAATGCAATATCCTTGAGCGCCATGAGCAATGACTCGCCCTCGACATAAGCGAAAGAGACGTTCACGCAACCGGGGTAGAAATGCTCTGGGTCGCCGTTCTGGCTGGTGTGCTCCATGGACAAGAGGCCCTTGAGCAACTTGTCCGAGAGATACTTGATCCGTTTGGTGTCATACTTTTTCCAGTTAGCGTCATATTCGAACAAGCAAGCCAAATCTCAGCCTGTGCTGCGCAAAATTTCCGCAACATACCTCAAGTTCCTCTTTGGCAATGCGGCACGCCTCTCCGAAGCCAACCACAAGTGATGGTGCCAGCGTGCCGCTGCGGAGGCCTCTCTCCTGGCCACCTCCACTAATAATGGGGTCCAATCTGACTCTCGGGCGCCGACGGACGTAGCATGCGCCGATGCCCTTCGGCCCATAGATCTTGTGGGAGGAGATGGACATCAGGTCGATGTTCATCGCGTTGACGTCCATAGGGAGCTTGCCCACTGCCTGAGCCGCGTCTGTGTGGAAAAAGATCTTGTTCTCCCGGCACATCTTGCCGATCTCCTCAAGAGGTTGAATGACGCCGATCTCGTTGTTGACAGCCATGATGCTGACCAGCGCGGTGTCCGGGCGGATGGCTTCCCTCAGCTTGTCGAGACTGATCAGACCGTTGTGCTCAACGGGCAAGTAGGTTACGCTAAACCCTTCATCCTGGAGATGCCTGCAGCTGTCCAGAACACATTTGTGTTCTGTCTGGCTGGTAATGATGTGCTTCTTCTTCCCCGACCTGCCGAAGAACCTCGCCACTCCCTTGATGCTCATATTGTTGCTCTCCGTAGCGCCGCTGGTGAAGATGATCTCCTTCGCATCAGCACCAATCAAGCTGGCAATATGCTCACGCGCATCCTCAACTGCCTTCTCGGTCTCCCATCCATAGGCGTGTGTTCGGGAGTGGGGATTTCCGTAAAAGCCTGTGTAGAAGGGCATCATGGCATCGAGAACCCTGGGATCGAGGGGTGTTGTGGCCTGCATGTCCATGTAGATTGGCCTTTGGCCCTCGTCCATTACTGTCGCCTGCTTGAGAATGTCTGATTGATGTTAGCGGATGCTTGCACCTCCACGAGCCATGGGCTGCAGAGTAACGTACCAGCCATTGGGCTGACGTGTGTGTTTGAGCCATCCTGTGCGCTGATTGTAAGGCCGGCCTTCTCCAGCTGTTTTCTATCCAACCGAATAGCCGTCTCTACCTGCACCTGTGCATTGTCTCGCTTCGACTCGGTCACATATGTCCTCGTCGAGGAGGCGGCCTGCGTCGGGGCAGTCACCACCCGCGTGAGGGCCGGGACCGCGCGCCGCCTGGTCGAAGAAAGTATCGACTTTGATGCCAGACGCGATGCTTGCCTAAGGGCTGATGGCGCGATGTGGGCCATGATAGGGATTATCGACGTGCAGTGGTCGCAGTGTCGAGGCCAGAGTGGGAAGGATGGATGGCGGGATGCGGCGCCGACTTTTGTTCCAAATTCCCTGTCAAAAGGCGCGGGTTCTGTCGGAGACATCGGTGATACAATCGAGCCAATGGGGGAGCTCCATGGCCACACGCTAGGAGCCACTCCCCCGCTCTTTCCTTCCCTCAAGGCACGTGACAGATACATCTGCCTTCAATATTCACCAACTTTGAGTTCCTGAATTCGATAGAGTTCTCAACTGAGAGCCTGCACTGAGGTGGTGAGTGACGAAGGAGACGATTAGGTTCACTTGCATCCTCCAAACCTCCATCTCAGCCCTGGCTCACATTGAGATACACAGATACACATCATTACCTTCGAATGGCATTAACCAGCACCTCAACGTGAAATATGGGCCCGCGATGTGGGTTGGGGCTTTTGGTGAGCGTCCTGAGTGGATCTTCCGCAACCGCTGGTCTGGGATGCCAGTCTGTGGATCCCGAGGTTGAGAGCTTCACGAGCTTATTGCTGGGTAAGTGGTACATGCACTGGAATGCTGGCCCTGGAATGCCAACAACCTGGGGAAATCGATGAATTCGGGAACACAGCAGCTGAATCCGAGTGTGTGAATGCCTGAGGCAGAAAGGTGGGTCCGAAGACGTCACAGGGCCCAGCTGAAGGGAGCTGACCTTGGGCCTGTTCTTGACCTGCAATCACCTGCAGGCGTAAGACCGGACGCTGAACATTGAATTACTCAGACGTCTTATCTGTCAAACACATTAGCCTCTCTTCCTTTGCATCTGTCTAGAATTCATAGCCATCAATCTGTCTCGTCGGTTTTACCTGTCGCAAGACTTGTAGGAGCAAGGCAACCGTAACCCAAGTGAGCCCGAACGAAAACAAGCAGCGCCACTCGTCATTGCCAAGCCGGGCTCCGCCCCCGGAAATCGTCACTGCCCGCGAGTCCATCGAAAGCGCCCCTCCGTCACCTCTGATTTGTGCGCCCGATCCCAGAACACATCTATTGCGCCGGCTTGCTCGGACAACCTCGATACGGCTTCTCTTTCTTCACAGTTACATCAGACTTTAGACAAACATGAGCTTTAAAGGCTTCCAAAAAAGCGTCGTCCGGGTAAGTGCTGTCTACGCTGGGCTGCAGAACCCCTCTTTCTCTGGGATTCCAAGTCGATCCCTGGCTGACTCGAGGCTCCCGCTCCGCCGGCTGCGAACCGCAGGCGCCCCAGCAGATCAGGGCAAAGTTCAAGATTGGCGAGCATTCCCAGGACCCCGTGTACACCGATGCCGACAGGAGATTCCAGGAGCTCGAGGCCGAGACCAAGCACCTGCACGATGCGAGTAAGCTCTATTTCGAGGCCGTTAACGGCATGCTTGCGCACCAGATCGAGTTCTCCCAGGCGATGACGGAAATCTACAAGCCGATTAGTGGTCGGATGTCGGATCCAATGTCGATCGAGGTGTCGGGAAACATCGAGGGCATCCGCGCGTGCGAGGAGTACGAAGCCATCGTCAAGGATCTCCAGGAAACGCTGGCCCCGGAACTCGAGATGATCGACAGTAGGGTGATCCGGCCAGCGAACGAGCTCCTCGACGTTATCAAGGTGATCCGCAAGACAGCCGTGAAGCGCGACCACAAGAAGCTGGACTACGACCGACATCGCGCCACCCTGAAAAAGTTGCAGGAGAAGAAAGAGAAGACGGCTAAGGACGAGAAGGCTACGTGGAAAGCCGAGACTGAGGTCGAGACGGCGACGCAGGAATTTAACTACTTCAACGACTTGCTCAAGGACGAGCTCCCTAAGCTGTTCGCCCTGGAGCGCGAGTTCATCCAGCCGCTGTTCCAGTCGTTCTACTACATGCAGCTTAACATCTTCTACACACTACACGAGAAGATGCAGGGCTGCGATATTGGCTATTTCGACCTGACACTAGACATTGAGGAGGCATTCCACAAGAAGCGGGGTGATATCCAAGAACAGGCCGAGAAGCTCTCCATCGTCAAATTCAAGACGAGCGGCATGAAGCGCCCTCCGAAGTATGGCCCGAAGCCCACGCTAGAAGCGGGGCCAAAGCCCGCCGGCCTGCTCACAGCAGCGCCCTCGACGTCGGAAGCCCCTCCTCCGAGCTCGCTGTCACCACGACCTGCATGGCAGCGCAAGACCGACGAGAACGAGAACAGCAGCAGCAGCGAACAGCCCCCGCCACCCTACTCCGCTGGCCCCGTCTCTCCCGCGCTCGGCGGCAGCTTAAAGCCGAGCTCTCTGGCAGCTCCCGTCTCTCCTGCTCTGGGTGGGAGCTTCAAAAAGACTGCACCTCCATCCCCATCTTTCGGGAGCAACTCGTCTGCCCTTGCCGCCGCGATTGCCGCCAAGTCCAAACCGCCGCCGCCGAAGCCAAAACCAAGCAGGCTTGCCGCCCAGCCCACAGTAGCAGAGACAGTCACGGCTCTATATGACTACTCGGCACAGGCAGAGGGAGATCTAAGCTTCCGAGCGGGCGACGTTATCGAGATTGTAACGCGAACGCAAAATGACAATGAGTGGTGGATAGGAACGTTGAACGGGAAACAGGGACAGTTCCCTGGTAAGTGCTCTCCTGAAATTGCTGCTGATGTCTATCTTTTCTGACGAACATTAAAGGCAACTACGTCAAGTTGAGTTAGAACGGGTCATAGCTGGGTCTGATACATAGAGAGGCCGATTCGAGTTGGCGTCGGCCCTTGAGCGGAAGGAATGGAATGCCGACACGGCCTTCTATTCTTCTTGTCTTGCTTTATGCCTCGTTTTGGTTTGTTTCGCGTTGTGAAAGTGAAATACTGGAGTACAAGCATATTGCAGCAGAGCTTTTTCCCCTCGCGACGGCTAGAAAGGAATACTACTGAGCATTGGTTACGGAGAAGGTTTTCTGTATTGCATGCAGCATAAGAGGCGGGAGTTGGCGCTCGAGAGGCTGATTGGTTGCTTACTTGCGGAGAAGAGGAAGTTGATGAAGAGGAGGGGAGCATGGGAAGATATTGCATTGCCACAGAGTATTCCGAGAGGAAAGGGGAGGAGAATGGGCGTGTAGAAACGAGAGGGAATGAAGAAGAAACAAAATTTTGGAAGAACAGAGAGAGGCAGGCAGGATAGAGTCGGTCCGCGGACTGCGGTGGGCACGTGGTCTCCGTATGATGTGTGGCGTGATGAGGCTGAGGCCACCACTAAGCAGTAACGGACTCTGCTTCGCTGGGATTCAAAACCCCCAATCTCAATCCCAGCATGGGTGGCTGCATCCCCACGTGGGAGAGCATAAGCGATTTTAGACGAGAAGGGGAATTGCCGACCTCAAGGGCGTGGGGGAAAGAGCAGGGGATGATGTCTGTCTGCCGGAGTTCCATCCAATGCTGTTACATGTTTCAACCTAACACAGTGGGGTGTACGTTTGAGTATATGCCTCTCTTGCCCCATCCTGATGTTGCTTGCAGGAGGGAGTGTGTAAGACGAGCCAGTGAATGCGAACACTTTTGAGGCCTTTACGGGGACCGTGGAGGCACGCAATTACCTCTCGTGCTTAGTGTAGCTGCTGCCAACAACGTACAAAACCTGTAAGCCAGCCTCACGGCCGATCCTCGGCGGAGAGGATCGCCAGACACCGCCGACAAGTCCCGTGCTGTGCTGTGCTTGGGGTCGGTTGGTCCACGCTATGCATGCTGCTGGGTACGAGTATGTGCTCGATGGCGAGATGAGAGCGCCGTGTTTGCTCCTATCAGTCGATCGGTGGTGACCTAAGACAGGATGGGTGTGCATATGTCTCTCTCGAGCCCAGTTCACCATCCCCCCACATACCAGAGCAAAGGAGATCAGCAGATCATGGATGTGTTGTTATACATGTGTTTGCGCGCTGGATGCACTCGCACCTGACGAGACTTGCCTGCCACGACGGCCGCACAAGGTGAGACAAGGCGGGAAGCGGGATGGGGTTGTTGTGATACCGGGGATGGCTTGCATGAGTTGGGGGGTTCGATGGGGGGGAGGCTCCTTGCCCTCAAGGAACCCGAGGTTGTTTCCAGTTCTCTCTGCATGGAACTTGCTTCGTTCCCCGGGAAGGGATGATCCTGTACGCACGTCTGCCCGGCCTTCTGGAGCCTAGAACCGGTCAGTTTATTTGCGTTCTTCAGCTTCTAAGAAACAGGGCATTGTGGAGGCGGTCCATGACGGAACTACTCTCCCCCCTTTTTGCTTGGCAAGAGATGCAAGACGGATTTTCCAAGTTCGGGCCCTCTTGAACTGTCGCTTGACAGACCTCTTGCTCTTGCCCCTGAGCGGCAAGCACGGGAAAAAAATCCTCGAGATGGAACAAGACGTGCGGGGACAGTATGCCTTCCCTCCTACCTCACAACAAAGTGCCGCGTGTGTACCCGCCTGCCCACATGGATATCACTGGGCGGCATACATATCTCGGCGCAAACCCAGAGCATATACGTCCTCAGTAGAAACGGACCAGTCGCTCAACTACAAACCCCTCGTCCACGCGGCATGTGCTGCAAGAGCGATGCCGGCGTCCAATAGACCTAGCGAAGCGCGATGGCTTCCACCCCTGAGCTCAAAGTGCTATTAACCCGGGCAACGGGCAGGATGTAGGGGGAGGGGTAGCGAGCATAAGTGAGGCTGCCCAACAGGTGTGAAACGGCTTTAAAAAAAATCCGGGGCTGGCCGCAGCCGTCCTGCTGCCCAGAGCCTCGTCACACAAGATGCGGATAACAAATGTAACCCTCCAAATCTCCCTACCCCCCAACGTCCAACGAGTGAGCAGGCCATTTCAGTCAATGTGGCCTGTGTCTGTAGTGAAATTCAAGCAAAATTGCTATTTTTGCAAGTTTAGTGTCTATTATGACGGTGAATCAGGGAGAACAGGGAGCAAGCATGATTTTCCAGGAGGCCTCTCAATCGCCCACTGCATCTCCTCCTCCCTTTGCTGCCGCCGTTCCACTCACCTCTATCCCATGGTACCGCAAGAGACGCCGCAAACAAGCATGCGGTGCCGCTGCCGGACTGCAGACATTGCATGCCGCCGCGTCAAGCGAGTACAATGTGCCCAAGATCCTGTTGAAGGAACAGCACATCCCGAGGCCGACCGAAGCGTGCCCCCAGACCACTCGTTGAACTCAGAGAGACGCTCCTTGTTTTTTCACATTTCCCGCGCGTAGCTCAGAGGGCGAAGTGGAAGCCGGCGGATATCGTTTGGAACATTGCCGGGGCGGATGTCTGCCACTGTGCCGACCCAGCACTGCTTGCCGGCTTAGAAGATGCAGTGCTCATGTCCACGCTGCAGGGCGCATCAGGCTCTAATATAGGGCACCAACTGCCGGACTCCTTATCCTTGCCTTTCCGCTCGCACGGCAGAGCGACCTCCGGCAGAGGGCTTTCGCAAACGGCGCCAGGCACGTTGCCGACATTCGGAGCGCCAGGATACTGTTTAACACCCTTCAGGTAGAGTGCTGGGTCCCACGACAGGAAGACCAGCGCGTGGAGTCCGCCGGTGCCTTCGATAGAGTACAACATTGATCTCTCGTCCCAGGTTCCACGAATACCTCCTTCGTGGCCAGGAGGGCTCAGGACCTTGTAGACGGCGTCCAGCGCAGAATCAGTCCTCGACGGGTCCTGTTCTGCTGGCCAGAGCCGAACGTCCTCATTCTTGTAAATGGCCGATGTTCCATCAAACGTATTGGGGTAGTCCATTCTCTTTAACGTATTGTGAGACTCTCCAGTCTCTGCCGCTTCTGAGCGCCTGCGCTCCTCAAGCTCGCTAGGTGTCCAGCGACGGCGGGCACCTCCCCGGATGCGGATTCGCCGGGCTCCAGGGTCGAAATCCGGAGGGTCGTCTACCAGATCAACAAATGTCTGACACGAATAGTGATAACAGCGGACGGGTGATTTCGTCAGGGTAAACATGAGTTCCGTAGAACCATCATCTCCGGAGTGAACCATGTGGGGGTCCCTGGGTGGTACCAGTGTGAGGTTCGGCTGGCTTGTTTTGGCCAATGTTTCCAGCATGGCGTGGTCTAGGAAGTCGTTATTGGCTGACGGCATGCTGGTTTGGCCCCCATCGTCGAAGATAATGGGGGTAGTGTAATACGTTCGCCTCGCCGAACTGCTCTTCGCTAGCCACTCCTTTCTCGACTCGACAACCCGGAGCTCTGAGGTTGTCTCGTCTCTAGAAACCCGGAGGAAGGTCCATCTGTCGTCAAGGGGTCCCTCGAAATGCCATCTCCGCCACATATGCCTCCGCGATGCATGTTCTATGGCCCTAAAGCCTTCTCGAGCGAGCGGGATTCGAAAGCAGGTGTAGTATGACATCCAGTCAAGCTCTTCGGCTTCTAAGGCGGTCTGGTTCGAGACACCATACAAGAAATTGTCGAATATCTCGAATGAAATGGTGGAGCCGATGTCGGAGCCTATAAACTCTGGCAAATCCAGCTTCTGCTTTAGCCAGGTATCCGTAGCGAGGTCATAGCCCCCAATAGCCCAGCGCCGAACTCCCTCGCGGCCAGTTGGTAGGAAAACCCCGTAGCACAGGAATTTATCGTTGTTCCGCGCGAAAATCTTGAGAGTCGAGCCCAGTTGATGCGTGGTGAGAATTTGGCGTTTCTGGACGTCAAAAACGACTAGCCAACTGGCTTGAGCTAGTTTGCGGTGTGTGTAGAGGCACGTCACCACATTGTGCGCAAAATACAGCGGCTGAAACTTGTATTTGCGGAGGCCGTGTGACTCTTGAATCGCATCGTCAAGCAGCTTCCGGATATCCACGACGATCTCACTGCTTTGAGAGCGGTGCAAATCCAAAATTCGGAGCTGGCGATCCTGGATATGACACAGGACTCCGTTTTCGTAGATCCAGGATTCCGCAACAGCGACGATGGCGACTAAATACGGCGAAACTGACGAGACTGCCTCTCGCCGTTTGACAAGCCGCCTCAGCTCGGCTGCATAGCGTTTGCTGGTCCGGGCTCTACGAGCTTCAAGGGTGTTTGGGGCTTTGCTCTGAGCCACAATCTCAACGTCAGCTCCTGCCAGGGGCCCGGAAGGAGGGGCTGAAAGCCAACTAACCTCAAGGATGGCTTTTGCGATGCTTGGCTCGTGAAATAAGAATTGCAGCTTCCTGCATGCCAGGCTCAGCGCACGCGTGTCCTCCAAGCCGAGGTGCTGCACAACAAGCGATAATAGCTCGTATGGTAATTTGACCAGCGACGACATCACACCTGCCAGACGCGCCGGGGCAGTTGCTGGCCACCATTGAGGAGATAGGCGATGAAGAAAATGGGGGCGCCGTGGAGGCTGAAAATAACCTTAATGATAGGACAGCTAACGGCTCTGAAATGCTGGGCAGGATTGACAGGCCTCCTCCCACTGAGAAACCAAGTGGTACTTATAAGAAGATGCGAAGCAAAGGGGGCCGGCGCCGGCGCAAGGCTGCGTGAGTTTAGATGCCAGCCCAGAGACCCCCGCTTGATTCGCAGAGGAATCGAGAGCGCGAGGCACTGGCAACCGGTATGCTGCCCGAGTGAGTTTGGTCATCTTGGTGCCCTGTGGAACAAAGACCGCAGAACTCGGGTTACGACAGCCGGCATCGAACGTGTTGATGTTCAGACACAGTGGGGATCGAAACAACACATTGTGTCGTTGGAGGGGAGTCAGAGACAGTCGCTGACCGCGGTGACCGGGGAGGTCAAGTCCGCGCGATCCCCATGTTGTTGCCGAAGCGGTGATTGAGGCTCTGCGGCTCGGGATGGAGTGAACAGCAAGCGCCAAATTTGGCATCTCTCCGTGATGCTTGCAAAGTGCAAGAGTGGGCAGGCTTGCAGGGAGCAGGTAAGAGGGAAGGAATTGAGATTGTCGAGGTCGGGCACGGTGTGGGACGGATGGGCATCGACAGCGGCGACGAAGGATAGAACAGTTCTGCTAGGTACCAAGTGCCATTACCTCCTGAGTGACTTGGGAAATACACAGATGAGGCTCAAGTGGCCAGGTTTTGAGCAACGATTTCCAATTGGGCCTCTTGAAATCCTGTACATCTTTTGTATCGCACACGGACCAGACAGACCTGGTGTTCTCGGCCAAACTTCATCAGCAGCAAGGGCTCTAGAGCCGACGATCCCCTGTCCCTCCAGGTGACGAACCAATCAGTGGCCTCTCCCTGCAATCAACAAGCGAACAAAAAGGCGGGGCTCATATCCAGCAGGCCCGAGCTGGCATGTACAGGGAGCAGTTGAGCCTCATACCTCTCGCATTCCACGTCAATGGACTCCCCCGCTCCCAGCAGGCCAAGTCTACTGCGCGTTTCCTCCGCAATTTCTTGAGATTCTCCTCCTAGCAACCATCACCATTTACATCACTTTCCATCATGCCCAAACTCAAGGCTCATATCAAGCCATCCTCATGGCACACAGTTTGCAAGTTTGCAGCAGTCCTCGCCCCTTCGTCAACTTTCTACTGTGCGCTGCGCGCGCTGTTCTGCGCACCTTGGGACGCCGTGCCGCCTGCACAGTACCTCACGGCCCGGCCACTTTTGTGACGAGTACGAGCCTGATTGATGGGGCTCTGCACCGTAATTTCAACAACTGTCCCTCTCGGCTCCCCGACACTACCCTCCTAGTTTGGTCAATTTATTGGGCAAATTCGGCCAGGTGATCGATCAACTCCCCCGCTCCTGGTCGCCGAGTTGTCATCACAACCCCAAACACGCGGCGCTATTCGGGCCTGGAAGGCTGCAGAGCCGCACTTAAACTATGCAACGGCACGGGCGTGTCTTGCGGACCGGCATGGCAATCTGATCCCGTGAATGTCGGGAAGCCACTTACTGGGATGCCAAGGCTCTGCGTCCATTTCTTTGTCACGAATCGCATACTGTCCTTGGCTGCCATTGGATGCCTCGTCCAGCCTAGCCAACACCCGGGAAACGGCGGCATTATCTCAGGTGTGTCAAACCGAGTCTCACAACTTCGCCATCTTCGTTCCCGAGAACGAATATTGGTTCTTGAAACTTCATCAATACTGGTAACCATGGCGGGCTGCCTCCCGAGTTATTATCGCGGCTATGGCTTTTTTTCCCTGCACTTGGGAAAATTTGCTCTCGCCACCTAATAAGCGGTGAGCTTCACACCCACTCCTAGCTGCCTGATGCTAGCGCTCCGAGCAAGAATTGTGTAACGAGATGGTGATAATGAGCTTCAGATCCAATCAGTCAACTCTGGCCACGGCCTAAGGGTGAACTCCCAGACGGGGACAATCTGCGGGGGGCCGAAGTGGGAGAGTTCTTTTGAACATGTGACATATGAGCTATCGTCGCTCCATCCCGCTCAGAGCCTTGCGAAGAATGTGCTCTGCTTGCTTGACGAGGAGAGGGGGGTTCGGGTAACTCACATGATTCGAAGCTGCACGATTCCCTGTCTACTCCGCCTCAAGGACGTGTCATGGCTGTCGAGTACCCCTCTCCTGCACGGACGACCGGATCGAAAGTTCCCATGGTAAACCGACATATTGGGCACTCTGCATTAGATAGCTGCAAGCGTGGCTCGTGTGGGAAGTGCTAGGATGGTACACGAAAAACGCGTGTTGGCCTTGCCTGCTGCATGAGGCCTCCCATCGAGTACTTCGGGGATATGGCTCGCATCCCGCGGAAGGCACGGAAGCTATGTCAGTCTGGGACGAGTGCTTACTCTTATCAACTACGAGAGAATTCTGTATGAGCAGGTCTGATTCACAGGATCCTAGATTATCCGAGCGGAGAGGGTAGGGCCGTTTCCTGGTTCGACAAGGCTAGCATGGGGTGAGGAAGATGGGGCGGAAACACCCCATTTGCAAGATTTATGGCGCGGGACTTGCACCCGTCCTCGTTTGAAAAAGGCTGTTTGAAAACCAACCGGTGAGTTTCCATCATTTGTTTCACCTGGGTCCCTGAGACGTCAGTAAAGTCTCCAACAGAGCTCGAGGTCAAGGCAGCTCCACAATCCGGTCAGCCCTCGCTGTGAGCTTGCTCCTGATCCGTCTGACCGAACATTGAGTATTCTCTCTTTCTCCCGGAGCCAATGCGCTTAGTAGGTAGGTATGTTTTTATGGTTTCAGATGCGATGTTTTTCTCCCGTCTCGACAGTTGCGCATTTCTCTTTCTGTTTATGTCCGAGTTGCATATTTGAGCCCTTCAAGTGAATTACAGAGAGCTGGCAAACATAGGAGGGAGATGCTGCCAATTTTACCTTCGCTCTAGAAGTAAACAATTATCATGTACAAGGTTCAGTTTCGGAAACTGAAAACCCCCCAGTCAATGATGTCACATATGTTAGGTGCGCAGTTGCCATGTCACTCCCCTCGCTTCGTCAATGAGAAACCACAAGTAAGAGCAATATTCAAATGATTATTAAAACAATATACACTCAGTATATGTCTATCAAGCCATTCCTACCTACCTACCGGCATCCCACACCCCAACCCCCTATTCTCAGTTGTTTGTCAAAATAGAAAGGGGGGAAATAAAACAAAGCACATGCACTGAGGCCCACCGCGCCAATCAGCATGTCTGCAGCCGCTACAGCCGCTGCAGGAGCACATGAAGTCCCACTCACTAAAACATTTCACCCGCCGCCGGTGGACCAAAGATCAGACGAAACAAACGGAACTAGGTTTCCGGAAGGGCGTATTAGCGAACAGGGCATCTTCGGGGATGACTCAGTTAGCCACGGGCGAGGGCACCGGCTTTGGTAACCGCCGGAGCCTCAACTCGCTCACTTGCACAATCGCACATTGCAGTCGGTCGCTTACGCACCCACCTAACCCACCCGCCCATCTCAAACGGGCAGGCAGTTCGTCATTGGGTGTGGCTCACTCGCTCACTCACTCCTTACCCAACACAAGCCACAGAAAAACATCTCACTAATCCCTTTCCCCTCCCTTTCTTCCCTGGGCTGAGGGGAATAATACCATTCCTGTTTCAAAACTGCACTTTTTCGAACCCAAGTCTCGCCCCGTAAAGAAGATTTGCGGTTGCGGTTGCGGTTTCTAATCGCGGCTATTTGTTCGTGCCCAACCCAGCTGAACGCTTACGCTTACACACACCACCAAAATCATGACCCCGCAGGAGCAGGAGAGGAAAGTGGACCTCTGGGCGCCCTTCATCAGCGATACACTGCTGGAGGTGCGCTCAGGGCAGATGAAGCCGCTGCCGGGCTCGACGACATTGTCTGCGATAGACAAGGCGGTCATCGACGGGCCGGTCTACGTTGGGAGCGATGGCATTGCTGATGATGAGCATGATCTTGTGTTTCATGGCGGGCCTGATAAGGCGATTTTGGGTTGTGGGTTGCCCCTGAGGGGCGTTCTAATGAGCAAGTGCTGACATGTGTGACGGCAGTTTGCTCCTCTCACTATGCTAACCTGCGGGGGGAATATCCCACTGCTGCTGCGATCTTTCAGCCTGGCGGGTTCGGAGAGAACTTTGTCACGGAGCGTATGAACGAGCGCAATGTCTGCGTTGGCGATATTATCGCCGTAGGCGACGAGCTTGTCCTCGAGGTCAGCTTGCCGCGACAGCCGTGCTTTAAGCTGAACCAGCGCTTCGGGCTCAAGAACTTCGCGTCGACGACGTGGAAGACAAGCCGGACAGGCTGGTACTATCGGACTGTGACGCCAGGGGCTGTCAAGGCGGGCGATTCGATCCGTCTGGTTGAGCGCAAGAATCCGCAGTGGACCATAGAGCGTGTCCAAGAATTTCTTCACCGCAAGACGGACGACGCGGCTATGAATGAGGAACTCGCCCAGATCGAGGCGCTTGGCGCGGAAAGCCGCAACAACTTCCTGGGAAGGGTTGCAAAGCAAAAGGCCAAGGAGCGCAAGGCGCGGGAGGCGGTGCCCAAATGGAGAGACTTTCGAGTCGCGGAGCGAAAACAGGAGACGCCTCGGGTTGTTTCTTTCATCCTCGAGGCCGTGGAACCTCTGACAGAGCCGGAAAAGATAGAGCTTGAGTCAGGAGCACATGCCAAGATCAAGTTAGGCAACGGCCTAGTAAGGGCGTACTCTGTAGTCGACGGGGACAGGAACCGATTCCAGCTCGGCATCTCCCTCGACGAGAAGAGCCGCGGCGGATCTAGGTACATGCATGAGGTAGCACAAGTGGGCCACGTTGTGAAAGTCGGGGCCATGACGGCTGGCATCAAGCTTGCCCGTGCTGCAGGGAATCACATCTTCGTGGCTGCTGGCGTCGGAATCACAGCATTCATGTCTCATATCGAGAGCCTCGCAGTCCTCAAATGGAGCGCGGTGCTGCACTTTGCGGTGCGTTCAGCAGAGGAGGTGCCCTTCTGGGACCGCTTAGAGAAGTTGGGCGAACGCATTATCATATACGACAAGTCGGTAGGGCAGCGGCTCGACATCCCCGGCATTATCGGGAGCATGGAGTGGAACTCCAACCTGTACTTCTGCGGACCCAGGCGTCTCATGGACGAGGCTGCCAGGGAGACAAAAGCACATTGCATTCCCGAAAGTGAGGTGCACTTCGAAGCCTTCGAAGCGGACGTCTCTGGAGATCCCTTCGAGGCTGTAGTAGCCAACAGGGAAGATATGCTGCTCAAGGTGGGTGAGGAGGAAACGCTCCTTGAGGTCCTGCAGAAGCACTTTGACGTGGACTCAAGCTGCAACGTCGGCAACTGTGGAACGTGCAGAATCGGGTTGAAAGGTGGTCTTGTCGACCATCGGGGGACCGCCCTGACTGAGGAGGAGAAAGGATCATCCATGCTGGCTTGTGTGAGCAGGGGCATCGGGCGCATCACAATTGAGATCTAAATATGTATAATTGGGCATGGCCGCTGCCGGCAAAACAAATAGTGCAGAAACTAGCAGGTGACGTGCGCATCAGCGTGATGCAATTGGGTACCGGTTCAGTCGTCGCTGACGGTTGTTGCATGAGGCCCGTGTACAAGCTCACCGCAACCTCTATCATGCGAGTTGCTCAGGAGCCGCGATCCGCGAGTCGTCAGACATGGCTTCGATAGTGGTTGGGCCGGGATCACTACTGCGCTTGCTGGGTGCCGGACCCAGCCCAAACGACACAACCACTCCAGCCGCACACCAGACCGCGAGGCTCCAGGTCAAGGTACCCCATCCGGGCCCAGCGTTGAGATAACCCGCCATGAGGCTGCCGATAGTGCCCCCTAGCGCATAGCTGGTTGTCCAGAGACCATACGCGACGCCGTAGACGCCTTTTTCACCCCATACACCTGGGCGTCTAGCTTCTTTGTCGTCGATAGCGTATGTCAACGCAGCCATGATCGGCGTGTTGGCCAGCGCGAGAAGGGTGACACCGAGCAGTGCGAGCAGTGCACAGAGGAGGATCTTGTGGTTTAGTGTGTTTTGCGTCACAAACCGCAAGCAGACAAGTAAGGGGACCGAGACGGCAAAGCCGGCAACCGCGGGCCACTTGGCGCCATAGCGGTCGGCAAGCGCTCCGACAAGTGGAGATGCAAACCCAGGGATCATGATGCAGACAAACACGAGGCCCGCGGCTGTGGAATTCCAATCAAATGTGTCCTTGACGAAGAGGGGGACCACCGTGTCGCATGCAAACCTAGTGGCGGTTAGCACACGTTGGCCTATCGGATGGCGGACCGGCTAGTGCCTGCTTACACGATCCCGGCTAGAACAACTGTACCAAGCAAGACGGCAACGATCCGCTTGGACTTGATCAATTCGATATGCGGGTGTTTATGCTTCTTGTTCGAAAGGGATGGTGTGCCTGCTGCAGTGTTCGTGCCGGGGATGATGTCGCCATTCGAGGCTCCGGCGGATGCGTTGTGGTCGCTGTCTGCCGGAGTGTTGAGCCATTGCCGTGCAACCTTTTTCTCGATGAGCACAAAGCGCAGAGCGATGTCGCAGACGATGATGGCAAATGCGACATAATACACAGCGTAGTAGCCAGCTGCAGCATAAACCGCGCCGCCGATGACGGGCGATATGAGTAAGCCCACCGACATTGCGATGCTCACATATCCCATTGACTGTCCGATGTCTTTGCCAACCGTGTCAACCAGAAGCGCAAGCCCGACGGACCATACGACGGCGGCGCTGAGACCTTGGAGTAGCCTGCCCACAACCAGTAGTGCAACCGTCGTGCCGAGACACAACAGCAACGTAGCCCCCGCGAGCGCCAGGAGCCCAAGAAGGAGCGGCAGCCGACGAGATGCTGTGCGGTCAGCATAGAACCCGGCCATGGGGCTGCCAACGAACAGCGTGGCGTTGTAGCAGGCGAGCAGTATGGCCGTCCATTGCTGCACTTCCTCCTCGGGGACGCCGGCCTGGGCCGTGAGACTGAAGGGGATCACGGGAACAATCAATCCGTAGAGGAAAATGTCGGTGAAGATAGCGAGGCAAACAGTGGAGGTAATGAAGAGAGAAGAGGAGCGAAACGCGAGAAAAGGGGGAGGCGTCAGGGCCGTTTCCGACCCTCCTCCCTTCGGGCCGAGGACGAAGTTCCGGATAGTGGCAGGAAGACGAGGGCGCCCCATTCTCGGTGGTTACACAGATTTTATGCTCTCGGAAATCTCAAATTGCCTCAAAGATGTTGACACTGCCATTGCGGAGAACTGACGATGGGTTGCGGTCGATAAATAGCCAAGCTTGCAAGCCTGCAAGGGGGCATTGGAGTTTTCTGAGCGAAACCCGATTGGGATTTGGGGTGCCGTTGTTGATCCATGCCCGTTGGCCAACTTGGTGATAGCCGGTGCGATCCAGATGGTGGGATCCGGAATTCATGGCGATGGGCTGCTGCAAGGTTCAATCTGATCCTGCGAAGTTTTCTTGACAGGCGGCTGTGCTGGAGGTGGAACGTTTGAGTCCTGATTGTGGGTTGCTCTTGCTTGAATGACAGCCCTCTCGCTCCTGCGCTCCTGGCCAATCAAGCGACGGCGTGGCGCAACAAGGCTGAGAGTGGGGCTGTCAAAAGTTTCTGTGCACCAGCAGCGATTCTCAGGTTCCCAACGTTTCCGAAAAGCTTCAATCATCAACCACTTCACCAATCCTCTCCATTTCAATGGTCGGCGGCAAAATGGCGCCCTGTCCTCCAACAATCGGAGACTTCTCCGTTCTTCCCATCTCAATTCCACCGATCGCGTCGTTCCCTCGTTCGGTCCTCCACTATCTCTACGTCCGCCGCAATGCGCCAAAAATCCCCACACCAAACGACTCTCGGAGTCTCTTCCTGACAAACGTGCCCGTCGACACTACCGAGCTTCATCTTCGTGGTCTTTTCGCCACGCTTGTGGGTGTCGGCCGCTTCGAGAGCGTGACTTTTGAAGATGAGCGAAGGGAAGCACACACCGCGTCAGATGCCGAGCCCGCACAAGCAGCACGGCTGGCAACGTACAACAAAAAGCGGAAACGAGAAAATGAGGAGGCTGAGAGAGCAGCGGAAGAAGCAGCAGCTCGGCTTCCCGGCACATGGACGCGGCCATTACGGAAGAGTGGCAGTACCGCCGTTGTCATGCTCGCCGACGAGAAGAGCGTGGAGCAGGTGCTGAAGGCAATCGCAAAGGCGCACAAGTCTAAGAAATACCCTTCGTGGGGAGGCTTTGAAAAACTTGGGGCTGGGAAGGCTCCCCCCGCTCTCGGGTCGGCCTGGCTCAAGGCGCACAATCGCATGTCCTATCCCGACAAGGATGGTTTGCAGGCATCCGTCGACGCCTTCTCGACCCTGTTCGCTAAGAAGGAGCAAGAAGCGAACGATACCGCGAAGAGGTTGCGCAACGAGCCAGACGAAGACGGTTTCGTCACAGTCACGCGGGGTGGCAGGAACGCGCCGGCCAGCAAGAACGAGGCGGAGGAAGCCAAGAGGAAGATGCTTGGAAGGGAAGAAAAGAAGAACCAGGAGCTCACTAACTTCTACCGGTTCCAGCTGAGAGAGAAGAACAAGGAGGACCAGGTCGATTTGATAAAACGGTTCGACGAAGACAGGAAGAAGGTATCGGAGATGCGGGAGAAACGCGGCAAATTTGTGCCGGAAACATGAACGGTCCGGCAGTGCTTCGATCGGAGGTTGGCACCCTCGGGGTTTCAACCCAGCACGGAGATTTCAAACCGGCAGAGCCGTGCTGTTGGTTCTCCCGACGCGGGAAACTGTGGGACTGCGGCTGGGAATGGCGATATTGCCAGAAGCGAGGTCGTGGGGCCAAATTCTTACCGCATTGGCTGGCAGGCTTTTTAATAGGGGAAATACGTGAGTGTCTTCCGCCTCCTTTCATTCACACCGACCCGAAATACCATGATGACGCACGCGGGGCCATCAGAGCACCACTCGCTGTTCGGATTCTTCCCTTGCACCGAGAGGTGTGAAGCTGACAAACACCGCGCTCAAATAATCTTCTCAAATTGTCTGAAATACACACCCGGGCCCATTAATACCACTTTGCTGTTAGACATTTAGCTAGAAGCTGACAGTCTGTCCTAACAACTAGCAGGTCGCTCCAGAGGGGAATCATCGGTCACCTCATCCCTACCATCGTAGTTAGAAGGCTTGCTCGCAATGGAAAGAGGTGCTTGGATACCCTGCCATGTGCTTGGCGTTGACTCTATACGAGCCCAAAGCATTCAGCGCTGAACCCGTATGTAGTGCTAAGTGGATGGCAAATAGGTAGAAGAACGACTTGCAGACAATCATGAAAGGGCTAGGCTGGATAGTATAATAGTAGGGTTAGGGTAGTGCAGGGATCTGGCGACGAAATGCCGGATTTGGAGGGGCCGCTGCCACGGCAACGACCCCACCAAATAAACACAACGGGCTGAGATTGCCCTTGCAGCTCCAATGAGATCCAAGCTTCTGGTCCAGAACACGCATTGCGGGCTGCGCATCTTCACACGATTATTTTCCTGGTCTCGCGATCCAACGATCTCCCGCCGTATTCGTGACGTCCAAATACACAGTTTCTCGAAACACCTCGCAAAAAGTCGGGATTCATGACCGGCGAGGATCGCCATGATAGAGCTCGAGAATTTGCGACAGGCGTCGCTGTACATCAACAACCAGCTGCTGTCGCGCGGCCTGCTTCGAGATGGCCAAACCATCGACTTCACCGATCCCGGCGATAGCAATGCCGAGGTTGCTGCCACCATGGGGCGGGTTATGGCCGTGGTCAACGATTTGATCTTGCGACGTGATGTGGGTAGCATCCCGCAATGGCTGGTGTACTAGTTCTCCGAACACCTTGCTAACTTATTTGCAGCGCGATGCCGAGCACCGCGAGTCGCTGTCAACCACCCTACGAACGCTACGCGCTGAGTCGCTGCGCCAGGCGAACGACATCCAGCGGCTGCAGGACAAGAACGTCGATCTCCAGCGGAAGGTCTCGCTCAGCGAATCTGCAGAAGCGACAATGCGGACACAACTCAAGTCTGCCGAGGCCATCATCCAGCGGTTGAAGGAGGAAGCCGCCCGGACAAAGGTGCTGGTCGCCCAGACCAGAGCAGCTTGTGCGAACGAGGTCCGCAAGCGGGATCGTCAGATCGATGGGCTCAAGAAGGCTGTCTCCGAAGCTGGGAGGGCGCGGGGGGCTAGCAAATGCCCCGGTCTCACCAGCATCACCGTTGTTGGTGATATTGGATCTGATGCCGACCAGTCGGGCGCCGGTGTCGCCGGCGAAGGCTACGATCTGCGCGCAGAGACGAACTCGTTCCTGGCTGAGCTTGCTAAGGGCCTCAGCGAAGAAAATGAGTCGGTCCTCAGCCTGGTGCGAAAGACAACTGAACAGCTCAAGGAAATGAGCGGATGGGACGGTGCAGGGGAGGCATCGTCTGGCAAGGATGCCGATAATCAAGCCTTGGCGCTGCCGGCGAGCTGTGCAGAGATGTCAGCTGAGATCGAGGGCATCCTTGAGCACCTTCGCACGATCCTAACTAATCCCTCGTTTGTGCCCATCGAGGAAGTTGTCGTGCGGGAAGACGAAATCCACAGATTGCGAGACGGGTGGGAGAAGATGGAGACGCGTTGGAAGGAGGCTGTCCATCTGATTGATGGATGGCGCAATAGGATGCAAGTCAGCGGCCGTCCGGTTAACGTGGAGGAGCTGAAGATGGGTCTCCGGTTGAGTCCCGTACGCGTCCAGAACGTTGCAGAGACCTCCCAAGGGTTTGGGCTTCGCCTCTCTGCGGTTCCCGAGGCTGCTGAGGAGCGCAGCTTGATGATGCACTCACCCACTCCTGGAGCTGACCGCCATTTCATCCCGCCACAAGATCTGGACGACCTCGAAGCCAGTGACTCGGAATCTAGCATATTCGAGGACGACGTCGATGTTGATGATCTGGACCTGGACGTTGAAGGGCCCAACGTCGAGATTCTTCAGCAGTCGTTTATGCTCCCTTCATCTCCGCTTCCTGCTCCACCCCAGCTCAGTCCTCTGCGTGACTCTCATGCAGCGGGAAATAGAGGCATGGCGGGGCAGATAACACAACGCAGGCGTCCACGGGAGTTTACACCAATCGCCGAAGAGAATACACGGGATCTCAAGATAGAAGCTCCTCTAGAACCCCCAACCGAGGATAGGCCCCAACAGTCGCCAAAGAAGAAAGCAGCGCAACCGCTACGCCCAGTGCAACAACAAGAAGACGCCCCCCCTCCTACTCTGGCGGACCTATCTGCCTCCGCGTCGTCAACTACGAGCAGTGTACAACTCGTCAAGACCCCAAATGAGTCCGCGCCTAAAGCATCAGCGACGTCAGCAACGTCGGCAACATCGGCCAGAATCCGGGGACGTATATCACCTACATCAAGGCAACAAGAAACCTCCACCGCCAGGGGTCGAGGTCGCGTGTCCCCAACTTCGAGGACACAGGAAAGCTCATCGGCTTCGAAGGAGCCGTCCAGGGCGCCATCGCGGACTGACTCCATCAGGGACAAGTCACGACTGCGACAGAAGACTGAGAACGCTTCCGCCAAGACAGAAAATAGCTCCTCTGCTGCTACATCATCGGCACCATCCAAAAATGCCGGCCCGGTGGCTAAGAGCAGCACAGACGCTATGCCACCTCCGCCTTTGCCAGTTCCAGAGGCCACCCCCAGCCGAGACCGTTCCCCGAGACGGGTGAACTCGCGTCTACCATTACCCCGTACCGGCGGTAACATTCTTCCCCCACCGCAGCAGTCTCCCCTGTCGATGGCCACCATTGCTGCCAAACTCGCCGCTTCGGAGCGAGACGCCGATGCAGCTCGCGTTAGAGCCAAGCTCAAGGCGGCTCGAATGGGTGGCAAGAAGCGAGTTAGCCTTGCGCCTCCCCTCACCGGGACGGATACAAGCGCCGCGGCGGACGCATCGAGAAGCACAAGATCCGATGGGGGCGTTGCGGGTGGAGAGAGGGAAGAAGGCCAGGTTGCTGATGAGGACGAGGAAGATGAGCTGGCACCGAAGGTAGAGGAGAAGCCCCTGCCCAGAAAGAGGGAGAGGCGAACAAGCAGAGTTGCCTCGAGGAGAAGAAGCACGCTGAACCCATGGGAATTGGGGGCGTTAATACAAGGCAATGTGGCTGTCTCGGGAGGGGAAGACTAATTTTGGCTAGTACATGGTGTTGGTTCATGATGGATTCAGCTTGGTTCACGTTCATGTCGGAATGAGAGGATGATATTATGACTGTGTCGGTTTTTTTTTCATGCTTCATGAGGTTTGGATCGGATTATTTCCTGGCCTATGCGGGTAGGAAAGGTACCATACACGAGGTTGTAGACGGCTTGGAGTTGATGCGTTCGTCGCTTTAGGCGTAATACAAGAAGCTAGAGTTTGAACAAAGGGAAGTTTTCCCCGGCCGTGACTAGGTTGGAGTTTGCCAATAACACGTGTGGTTGTTTAATCTCGGTGACGGCGAACTCTTTCTCCCAATTAAGCGTGTAAACGCAACTTTCACCTCTCTCTCTCTCGTTTCTTTTTCTCTTTCCACCTTCATCCTTCAAGTGTACATCAACCAACTCCATCACCAAACGCCACAGGCACCAACACCGAACTGACCGACGCACGCCCAACCATCACACGCACTCCAAAAGTCCGTCGCGGGATTTGTCTCCCGTACACCACAACTATCGATATGGCGTATAGGCCTATGCTCTCGTTACGGCCAGTCCTGCGGAAGCTCGCAAGTGCCTGTTTCTGTAGGGTTGGCCATAAATTGCACTCATAGGCCAGCATGGATGCGATATCAATGTTTGTGATGTCCGAGGGATGGATCTCGCGGCTGATTCTAGGAGTGGGGGTGATGACGGGCTTTTGTTGGTCGGGGAGGTGGTGGTGTTTAGGTGTTTATGTCTTGTAAGGTATTGTTGACTGAAGAGAATAGAATAGATCCGACACTCGCATATCTCGCCAAGTTCTATTTTGCTTATTAACGGGGGCTGTCGATATGGTAAACATGAGATCTGTAGAACCATTATCTCCGGGGTGAACCATGTGGGGGTCCCAAGGTAGCGCCGGTGTGAGGTTCGGCGGACTTATTTTGGCAGCATGTGGTCGAAGAAGGCGTTATTCACTGACAGGATATTAGTTTAGCCCCTAGGTATTGTTGAAGATAATGGAGATGATGTATTCGCCTCGCGAAACTACTATTCATACGCCGCTCCTTTCTCGACTCTACAACCTGGAGCTCCGAATTTGCGCGACATTATGTATTTTGCTTTATACGCCGATGGTTCTCGACAGTAGCAGTCAAAACCTAGATACCTACCTAGTGATCTCATCCCCCCTTTTTGGGACTGGAGTCAAGCAACCAGGCCAGGGAGACAGACAGAAACCACAACGTACGGCAATCCACAAACGAGTAAAGGGCGGCTTAACGGGCGATCGTTCGATTCGGGTACGGAACGTGAGAGCGGTTGTTACCCCTGCTGTAGCGCTCTGAAAAAGTCAGTGCCGGACCAGAGAGAGCTGAGTTTTCTTCATGGGCCTTGTGGTCTCCCAGCTAATGCAGAGTGTCCAATATGGTTGGATTCGCCGGCATTTTGCGGGGGATGTAGGGAGGGAGAGGGGTAGCGAGCAAAAGTGAGGCTGCCCAACAGGTGTGAAACGGCTTTCAAAAAATCCAGGACTGGCCGCAGCCGTCCTGCTGCCCAAAGTCTTGTCACACGAGATGCGGATAACAATGTCACCTCCCGATCTCCCCATCCTTGGACATCCAAGAAAAAGGGGTAAGCCGTGCCAAGTCACTACAGAACGGGTCTGTAGTGAAATTCAGAGAATTCTTATTTTGGCAGGTTTAATATCTGTTGTGAAGGCGAATCACTGTCCTTGGATAGTACCATTGCATGCCTCTTAGCTAGCACTCGGGAAACGGCGGCATTATATCGAGTGTGTCAAACCGAGCCTCACAATGCTATCTTCGTCCCGACAGCGATTATCCATCACCAGCACGGCCTTCAGGATTTAGAATGCCAGAACGCTTGAAGATCTGTTGACCACTCCCCTGCTCACGGCGAGGAGATTTGCCCGCGCCAACCCCACACGTATAAGATGGAATAAGAGGGTGTGGTACAACACTTTCACATTGGGTGGGATGGTCGCTGACCTGGCCGAAAGGAGAACTGACCAACTATCATCGGTCTGCAGAGATGCTGCAATTTCATCCAATGGGGCTGCCGCATCCAGGTGGCTCTGGTAGATGCGCGAACGTGTTCAAAGGTCTGAGGCGGCAAATGGCGGTCGGGATCCCCACACCGACACCACAGGTGTTACATAGTAGATCCTATTGTGTGGGGCAGGAACTTCGTAATCCGTTATTTTACCAAGGGCCAGGAATGTCGCAAGTCTCTGGGCGCCGAGTCCCGAAGCAAGGTAGGACTACCTGCGTGGCTGAGACTCCACTGGCTGCCAAACACCCTTCAAGGTCGACAAGACCCCGAATAACTCGCGCAACCGGGCAGCTTCCGATGTACTCGCAACAGTTGGCTCCCAGCGCCTGCGAGCTTGCCTGCCAGGGCAGCAAATCTAGGGCCCGGTTGTTCGCTTACTTGCATAAGTGGTGCACCTCAGTTACCTACCTCCCCTACCTTGCCCTTCTTATCCACCAAGCAAACTATCAGGAGGACTCACAGTTACGCAGTTATCGGCATATCAATCAACATATCAACTAGCCCTAGGACGATACCTACCAGCGTACTAAATGCCACCAGTAGAGACCTGGGATATTTCTCTCAAACAAGAGCCTCCGGCGCCCACATCCTGAATACCTCATCGTACTTCCATTACAGATCGCAATGGGCGGCGTCATCGTTCCAAGCACCCCGGGAAAGAACGATGGGAATTGACTGGTAGGTAGATATTTCAATTCTTCTTCCCGTCTGAAGCATTCTTATGTCGGGTGCATATATTCTACCTGCGTGCACTGTGCATGGTGACGCATGTGTGTGCCGTGCTGCGACTAGAGCCCGCTGATATGGTTGGTTCGTCACCTGGAGGGACAGGGGATCTGCTGAGCCCCCCTTCCATTGCTGTTCATGAAGTTTGGCCGATAGCAACCAGGTCCGTCTGGTCCGTGTGCGCGATACAAGATATGTACCAAAGGAAGAGCCTCGAAATATGGCATTTCCATAGTATTGAGCCGCAACCTAGGTATCTTCCATGTCACTCGAGAAGACCAGCTCTGGCCCCGTATACAAAAGGTGTACCAGCAAGACCCTAGAAAAACGACAAATAATGTGCTAGCCCTAGCTGGAACTTAGGTATTTCTCAAGTTGCGCTAGACCTAATGGCTCATGGCTGAGCATATCTTAGACACCCCCCACGAGAACCTCATCGTCTTATTACGGCCTGTTCGACAAATCCAGGTCGTGCCAGAGCAGAGGCTTGTCGCGTTGGTACCTAGGTACATTGGTTTGCTACTTCCATGCCCGAATCTATCTTTTCAGGAACGCCATAATTCCCAGAGGTTGATTCTGAGGCACTCCCACTCTCGATACCCGGGTAGTACTCGAAAGCCGCCGAGCTTAGGTATCCCGGCACCTGCACGGTCTGGCGAACTCAAGCTTCCTATCATGCCCTGGACATGACTGGGAGGGCTGGGCAGGTGTTGCCAAAGGCGCGGGTCCCAGGAAGGAGGAACGAGCGGGCGTGGCAGAGTGTGGGGAATGGATCTCAGGTTCCTGGTATTTAGATATGAGTGCTCCTTCCGATGGTCAGAGGATAGCTCGCCAGCGGTACTTGCCCCTTCCTCAACTAGCAGTTCTGGAACGTACCAGCCCTGCTCGCTCGATCGATTGTCTTGATGCTCTCACCGTCTCCTTGTCCCCTCCAAGCACCAGAGCGTACTCCGGAGATCCAGCCCTCGCCGGCAATTTTTGGGTAGATTGTGGATATTGTCTGTCCTCAGCTTTACGACATCTCTTGTCCTCTTCTTCTTTCTTGTCTCCTTGCTCAACGCGAAGCATTAAGCGTTTTTTGGAAGTGCCAGATCTTGGACAGCACAATCACCATTACCACCCTACCTCGGCCAGCTCCCCATCTTGCCGTCATCCTCTGTGCGCGGAACTGGCTAGAGATCATACCATTCAGTCATATCTTCTCTTTCTCTGCCATCCGGTTGTCGGCTGGCTTTCCCCTTTCTTGGTTCGTCTGGTTGGCAACATCCCGTCGCCATCGTTTCATCGAAGACTCGTCATCACTCGACAGAAACAGAACCCCGAGCGACACTGGCTTGCGGCTCCTCCAGCTACAGCATCGCAGACATAGTGAATCAGTGGCTTCGTGTCGCCCCGAATCTCCCTCCCTCCGGAGATCCGCTCATCTCATCACGAGAGGGTGAGCCCGACCAGACAAGGCCTACGAGTCACTCGCTATCTTGAAGGGGACCTGAAAGAGTTCTGGGAATTTCTGTGTCAGTCAGGATTGTAAAAACTTTTGGTAAGTTGCCTTTTCGTTCTGTCTGACGGTGCTTGCGTTTTCCATACCCCCTGAGGATTATCGGAGAGAGGCTTGCCAGACCGCCGCCCACAGCCTATGGAGCACAAATCTCCCATTTATGGCCAGCATTGTTGGTATCTCTTGCGCTCCTCAGTTTTCTTTGACCGTTATGTCGAGTGGGCATCTGGACTAGTATCCAAGGGATTCATGGCACGCCAGCGCCGGGGCCGGCGGGGCGATACGACAGACTATGGATATGATACTTCAGCGCATATCGACACCCAGCTAACATACCCGGTTTCTAGATCAACCACAGTTTTCGATCGAATATCTGGCACCCAGGCTCCCGCCATCCCACATTTTATACTACCAGGCTGGTCAATCATCCCACCGGCAATATGTCAACGCTAAACTACCCACATGCTGGCAAGGGCATGAGCCGTGTTGGAACTTCAGGTCTTCGAATCAGAACCCATAACTTCACCGATGTCTCTTCCTCCAACTTCAAGGCCAAGGGGATTGCATCCGCCGACTGGCGAAAGTCAACATCGACTGCTTCGTCCTCCGGTAGCATCTTGGAGAAGACGGTTTCTTCGAAAAGAAAGCTTGAGGCAAGAAGCAGCGCTGACATGCCTTCTCCGTTTCCCGTGGAGATGGATGACATGGCTCATAGGAATGTGAGACATCGCCCAAGATCGGAACGGGCTGCATGGGAGATGGTTCTCTCGGCGCCAGGGGGCATGTTTCCTGGATCATCCATCTCGTCTGGACAATATGTGACCGAGAGTATATCAGTCAACATCAAGAGCGCCAGAGCCATGACAATGAATGTCAACGGTGAAGACATCGCCCTCGACAACAGCTTCGCCTTCGATATCGTACCCGTCGAATCAGATCGCAGCTCCTTCAGCGACGACTCTTGGTCGGCGATCGGAGAGCTGAAGAAAATTGACAGTCGAAGTAGCCACCACCGAAAGCTCTCACGGAGTCAAGATGCTTCCGATTTGCCATCCGGCCTCCAAAGAATGCTTGATGGAGCTCAGCTGTCTCTCGATCAGAGCAGAATTTCCCCACACCGCAAGAGTGGGCAGGCAAGTGTCGAACGCACCATACCTCCACGGCAGACTGGTTTGGGCAACTCAACAAACCGTGGCCCGTCTGGACCCATGACCGCTCGAAACATTCCATCATTTCTTCCACGGGCTCGGGTTTCTGTGGTGGAAGAGGACACATGGCGTTACCAGTCAATGCTGAGCCGCTTGAACAAGCAGCCGGGGAGCATTGACGTAACTGAGAGGCATGTACGCGACATCAAAGCAGTGGACCCATCCATCGTCACCGCCAAGATCAAGGACATGGAGATCAGATCAGAAGACAGCAGCTCGACTGGTCCTGGGCCCGAAAAGTTTCAAATTGTCCTGCATCCAAAGAGTGGTTTGCCTCGCAGAGCACGGAAGGATAGCTCGCTTGAATCTGACATGACGAATCTGAGTGGACGGAGTCTGGTGGGATCATCATGTTCTGGAATATCAACGGCGGAAACGCTATTTTCCGGTGAGAGTGGGAGCTCGAACAACAGAACAACGGTATTGCATCCCATCGGCGAGTCTACGGGGGGCGAGTATTTGGATAGCCCAACGAAGCGGCTGAATCCTGCCGCTGCCGAGTTCAAGTCAACCTTCGCCGAGAAAGCATTCTCTCCGAAGAAAATGACTCGTACTCCTCTCACAAACTTGTTTCCAGAGGCAACGCAGAAGGGTATGACTCATTACAATGACACGGGGGCCGAAGGTAAGGACTTCAAAGCGAGCCAAGTCTTGGATGGCCTTCCTCCTCAAGTTCCGCAAGTGCCCGGGCTGGCATTGCCTTATCCCGATGGACTGCCGCTATCTTATAACACACTTTCTCCGACGCATAGAAATCCAGGCCTGCGCCCGCCCCCTGGGTTTGGTTTCGTTGACAAGGCTTATACGACGGTACCAAACTCTGCATATCAGCATATCGTTCCGCCGCTGCCACCAGTTCCCATGAACTCTCCGCTGCTTGGAAGCATCTTTGATATGTATCCTGCGCCCGCGTTTATCCCACCGCCACCGGTAAGTATTGCTCAGATGCATATGGCAAACATGAGCGGGTTCGGCACATACCCTGGAACTGCACTGCCAGCCACTAGGCCCCTCCTAGCGCCCGGAGTTAGCCATGACGGCCGCAACGCGGTACATTTTAGCTCCACTGTGTCAAATGGTCCAGCTCCCTGCCCTCCTCTGTTTGGAGCCGACCGTAAGATCAACCGGCCAAATTTTCCAGTGACGCAGAAGCCGCGCGATCACGACCCGATCAAGCAGCAGCAGTATGAGGCATACCTGGAATGGCGGAAGGCCAACGAGCCCGGCTACCACATGCGGTGCAAGATGAGACAGGCTCAGCGTGTCGCTCGGCAGTCACAACATCAGAATCCCGATCGGTCCGGTAACCCTGCCCAGAAGTCAATCGCCGAGAAGGCTAAGGCTGATGTTGGAGCTAAGGCTGAAGCCGTGGCGGCAGAGAAACGGGCCAGGGAAGAATCAGTTCGCGCGGAACTGAAAGCCAAGGTACGAGAGCGGAGCGAGGAGTCGATGAAGAGTGAAAATATCAGGCCTCCAAAAGAGACTTCTGCGGTATAGTTTTTCGATGCGAGGGAGATGGGAGCAAACACATATCGAAGGTAGAGGGTATTAAGCCGTCAATAGATTTTCTTGGGAAGGTTTCTGGGACGAGAGAGAAAAGCGCTTGATGGGTCATGAGGGGCGGGCGTGCGGGTGTTAGGCAGAATAGGGGTAGGTTTGTCAAAAGCTACGGGGCTGTTGCTGATTATCTGTCATGGGATGTGGCATCGGGGGCTAGATGTGTATCTAGTCTCATCGCGGCGGCAAACTCGTGGCATTAGTACGTTGGATCAGATGGCGCATTGTTTTCAGGGGTTTCAGCCGCTTTATAGTTAGATTACCATTCAGCAGTTGGCGCCGTATAGGCGGCCGCAGGACATAGTTAGGGCTTTGCTTTTGTCGTGTTTTTTCTTCTTTCAGTTAGCCGAGCTTGGGGAGGGAGTATGGATACAGTTCAGGTCCTGTATGCATATCACGGACTGGATTAAGTTGTTGAATCGGATCGAGTAGCCAAACTGCGAGCCGCTTGCTGAATACGTGTGTGAAATGAATGTGTTGCTGTCCCAAGAACCCAGTCACGCGCTACTGACAACCACTGACAACTACAGAGTATTGTAGAACATACTAAGATGACAAGCACGCCCATACACAATTACATGTGGGAGCCATATAAGTATTACAATAGTATTATTCATACGTGTCGACTACACAATCGTTGCTGCGTTGAGGCAACGTGCGTCACCAGGTTGAGCGTCTTGAAACCGAAACCAAAACCATATCCAAGTGGCCGACTTTCTCCAAGGGGTATCTATCCATCTAACCATTCTTCCGTCCATTTTCCAATCCATATCCATATCCATATCTAATATTTCTATTTCTACTTCTATTTTTGTTTTGTATTTCCTTCTTTCTTTTTTCGTATCAAGAAGACTATGTAGGTATGTAGGTATGTAGGTAGATACCTAGGTAAGTGTCTACGCATCCATCTTCTTCTCTTGCATGTGGCTGGGCTTGACATCGGATTCGGCGACGGTGATGGCGCCGTCGCTGTCGAGGTTGGCGTGTGTGCGGGGGCCGGTGTAGTAACTGCGTCCGTGGAGGAACCAGTATCCTGTTGAGAACAAGAGGACGAACGCGAGGATTACAATGGCGTAGTTCATCTGTTTGGGGGTGTTAGTAAGTTTTGCGGGGATGGGAGGGAAGGTGTACGGTCCGAGGGGAAGGTGTACGGTTCGAGGGGAAGTTGTATGCGGGGGAGAGGAGAGGGGGAGACATACATTATCAGCCTTGACGGGCATGACAGTCGGGAAGAGGAAAATGACCGAGACAAAGGACGTCCAAGCGATAGCGTAGATGTTGACAAACTTGCTCGCCCGTCCGAGATTCCACGGGCCCGGCTCGAAGCGGTTGAAGAGCAGCTTGCACAGGATGGGAATGCAGTACGACCAGTCGAGTGCGATGGCGCACACGTTGAAGATGGCCGCGATGGTGATGTAGGACCCCAGCCCGATGAGGTTGATGAGCACGCACAGCAGGGTGTAGATCCACACGGCGGTAACGGGGGTGTCGGTGCGCGACCATACGCGGTGCCAGATGTGGCTGAGGGGGAGCATCCGGTCGCGCGAGAAGGCCCAGATGGTGCGGCTGCCGGCTTGCATGGCGGTGATGCAGACAAAGTTCATGATGATGAAAGCGGCGATGGCGAAGAAGATGGCCGGGCCTTTGCCCATGACGTTGTAGAAGATTTGCACGACGGGTTGGCCGATGGGCGAGGCGAGGATCGAGGTGGGGCCGCCCATGCAGAAGGTTAGGACGATGTTGTAGAGCCAGCCGGCGACGTAGGTGAAGCTGAGAGCGAGGGCGATGGCCTTTGGCACGATGCGCGCGGGGTCTTTCGCTTCTTCGGCGATGCTGCGGGTCGTTAGGGGAAAAGGGGTAATGTCAACAAAGGGGAAATCTTACTGCGCGGTTGCATCGTAGCTGTTGACCAGTCGTTAACACCATCCAAGCAATCCAAAAAATAAGGGGAACATACTCAGTCATAGTCCAAGCCACCGACAAGAACCCAAACAGAAACGAAAACCCTGGCGGCGTCCACCCAGAGGCCGCCTCGACATGCGTAAACACATACTCGACGCTGTGCTTATCCTTCTGCATAACCAACAGCGACACACAAGCCGCCACCAGCACCGCAATATGAAACACCGCGTACGTCTTCGCAAAGTGATTCAGCCACGCCGTCGACATGCTATTGACCGCGCTATGCAGCACCGAAAGCGCCGCCATCACCCCAATGATGTGCCCCTGCGAGGGGACATAGACAAAGTCCGACCCAATCGACACCGCAGCGAGCAGCATCTGTGACGCACCGTACACCGACGATGCACTCCCGCATATCTGGCCGATGAGATTAAGCCAGCCGTCCAGCCAGGCGATGGTGGCCACCCACTCGGGCGGCGCGAGGTACTTGACGGTGAAGTACATTGCACCGGAGGTGGGATAGGCCGAGGAGATTTCCGCAACCGACAGCGCCAGACACAGCGCGCCAAAACCGGCAATTAGCCAGCACCAGACGACCGAGGCCGGGCCGCCGGCGGTGAGCGGGTACGAGAAGGTTGTGGCGACGGTGCCGAAGAGGCCCGAGATGCTGAGCGCGAAGCTGAAGCACGACCACATGGAGAACTCGCGCTTGAAGACGGGCTTGTAGCCCATGGCTGCGAGGGCTTTGTCTGCGTCGTTGGTCTCGTCGCTGCCGTGGCTGACGCGGGTTGTTGTGTCTGGGGCGGCGCCCGAGGGCGTGTCGGTTGGTCTCCCCATGGTATAGATCGTTTTTTTGCTTCTTTTCTGCTTCAGCGATGGACGGGTGTGAAGGAAGTCGACGACGACGACGACGACGACGACAACAGATCACAGCAGCCCTCAAGCCAATAATATATACAACCCCCTAAAATACCAAAAAAGAGCGACTAAAGCCTACGCACACCAAAAAGAGCGGTAAGATCGTACGTAGGACAAGACGAAAATAGGGCCGGGAGGACAAACAGCTATAGGGAGCTCGGAGCTCGCGTTCACATGTGCGACGCTGCGCGGAAGAGGCCATAACGCAGGGATATCCCACCGTTCGTTCCCAGGGAAGGAGGGTTGATTCTTCCTTCCCTCATCGACATTGAAGTTTCCAAATCCAAGGGTGCAGAAAACATTCGCAACCTCATCGGCGGTGCCCGCGAGCCCGAAGGCATTGCGGAGACGAGAATGGCACCTTTATGGGTCTGGCCGGGTCTGGGTTACTTAACTGTCGTAGAATTAGAGCCGGTTAACGCACCACCAGCCAAGTCCCGATGTCCCGTTGGTGCTCCCCTAGCCCTGACCTGCCGTGATCTAGCCACGGAACCAAAGCTTATCCCAACTACAACCAGACACAAAATCCCAGGAGTCAGGACAGCAACCCCATTCCAATCCCAAGCCAGTGGACCACCAAATAGGCAACAACAGTCGCACAATTTAACGTGTGGAGTCCCTGGGGACAACCAATGACGGCGCTCATATTCGCCACTAACACCTCACCCGAACGACATCCACACTCCATATTCCTTCAACAGAAACTAGAGACCCCGCAAATGCCTCCCCAATACTTCCAAGACATTGGGAGCAGGTTACATGGCATGTGAGAGCCGGAAGGCACTGCTGAAGAATCCGAGTATCTTCGGTAGTTGAGCCTTGACAGCTAAAATAACGGGGGGCAGCACAGCGTCTTACACGTACGGTAGTCCGTCCCTTCTTCCGTTCAAAAAAGTCCGAGCTTCGGTATCGTCCTCCCTTCAAGAATCCCAAATATACCCTTTAATACTATCCACCTCAATATCCAAGACCAACACCCACACTCAACACCTTAGTAAACTTCCAAATGAAACAAAGCCACTCCCTATCCCTTTTCCTCATCCCCTAAACCTTATACCTAAACGTATTCATCGTCCCACTCTCCCCAGGCCGCCCATTAATCGCTCCCGGGACATAAATCCCCGCATCCAGCTTCTTATTTAGTTTAACCAAATGCCACCTCATCACCGTCGCCGTGCACACCGCAATAAACGCCGTGCTACAATTAACCACCATGGCAGTTGTATACTTTGGCGCTCCATAGTACAAATAACTCGCGTAGATACTGCTGCAGTTGCTGACGGCGTTGATGAACGCCAGTGCGGCGGCTCGTTTCGCAGGGGGGCGAGGCATGGTGTTGCTGATCCAGGCGAGGGCGACGACGAAGGCGGAGTAGACGGAGGGGACCATGAGCATCATGGCGAAGTAGCGGGCGCCGGTGTTCATTGTCGTGGCGGCGATGATATACGCGATGATGGCGACGGTCATGGGGATGGCTATGTGCAAGTAGCGCTCGCCGGTCTTGTCGGCGTGGGTGGCGTTGAGGTAGGTTACGGCTACGGCGAGGACGTAGGGCGGCGCGGTGAGCAGGAGGGTCTCAACGTCGCCGTAGTTGAGGGTTTTGACGACGGCGGGGAAGAAGTTGGTTACGGTGCCAGATGCGACGATGGTGAAGAGAAGGAGCATCTGGGGGGGATTGTGTTAGATCAACTGGGCAGGCAAAGGAACGGCTGGGAGATGAACTCACAAGGACATAAGTCTTGCCGTCGGTAAAGGCCAACTTAGCACCCTGCCAAAACGTCTGGTCGGCACTGGTTGTCCAGTCATCTTCACCGATATCCTCCTCGAGTCTCCAGATGGCGAGCTCGCGCTCCTCGTCTGTCAGCCAGGAGGTCGTCCGAGGAAAGTTGGGTAAAATCCAGTAGCACGCAAAGGCGATGGCGATTGTCGCGGCACCCTCGATGATGAACAGCCACTGCCACGCCGAGTAGCCACGCGCGCCGTCCATACCGTACTTGACGCCGGCCGAGATGAGGCCCGAGAAGGCACCCGAGATCAAAGCGCCCGAGTACATGACAGCCGTTCGGAAGCCGAGCTCCTTGCGGGTATACCAGCAGGAGAGGTAATAGAGACAACCCGGGCTGCGGAGTTGTTAGTTACCTCTGTTTTGATGTTTGGCGATGTTTGACTCACAAGTACGCCGCCTCCACCAAACCTAGGAAGAAACGAACGGCATAGAGGCCTGCTGCGTTGGTGCACGCCGCTGTAACCGCTGAGATGACACCCCAAACAATCATCTATGCATTCCATCAGCAAACTAACCCCGAATCACCGATAGATAAAAGGGTCCCTACGCATGTTGGCAGATACAGAGCCGGCTTGCCAAGCTTGTTGAGCAGCAAGTTAGACGGGATCTGCATCAGCAGGTATCCCACAAAGAGGATACTGATGGATGTCTGGAACTCGACGGGCGTGAGGTTGAGATCACGCTCAATGCCAGCCAGCTTTGCCGCAGCGATGTTGTTTCTTTCCTCTTGTCAGCGGGCCCTGTCTCACTCTATACTGAGTCTAAACATACCGGTCAATGTAATTCATGATGTACATGATGATGACGGCCGGGAGTAACCGCCAGTCGATCTTGCGCTTGAGCGCCTTCTCCAGCTCTTCCCGACGCTCAGGGGTCAGACTCGCGACGAACGGCGGCGGCTGGTGCCGGCGACGCGGAGGCTCCCCGACTGCGACCGCATCCTCAACCTTGAGTGATGCCGGCTTCTCGTCGGCGCTGCCGGAGTCATCGGCCCGCCGTTCCACCACATCGCCCTTCTTCTCCACATCGGGGTCCGGACCGGTAGCCATGTTATCGTCCGGGAAAGGTTTCACAGTCGTCGTCTTCGCACAGGCGTGTCAAGCAGAGACGCGTCCGACCTTGTGGGAGGGGAAGGAAGGTAGTGACGAGGGATAGACGGGTCGGGTGGGACAGGTAGGGGAGCTCCTCCCAGGTATAGGTATCTACCCTGGAATACTACGTACCTACTCAACTCTCGGTCTATAAGAAGAGGGACCGATACCAAGCCCGGGAAGGCAATCAAGTCGCCACAGCTGCGCGGAGGGCAGCGCGACCCATTGATTAGCTGGTTCAACTTAAATCCCCGGACCGAATATATGACTGTCTCGCGAGACGGCGGCCGGTGACTGGCCAATTCCGGTCTCCCAGCCCAGACCAATACCCGCTTGGGTGGTACTCTTTGGTCTCATCCTTCGAGTTCAACGCATCCGCAATACTGACGGATGCACCATCCATGCTACCCTGAGTCTCGGGACGAGCTCCATCCCTGCCCGGGTTGCTTCCTCCACGTCAGACGGACACCAGGGGAGAAAATCGCGGGGAAACCACGTCTCCCCTCGTTCTGCACGCTGCTACGTTGATCACCAGCAACTCGGGTCGTGCAATCGGCAGCACTAGCTACCCAGACAGGGTAACCTTCTCCATGCGCGCCATGACCTCAAAGGCTGATGGGAGATCGTCACCCTCGTGATCTTCCTCCAAAGGAAAGAAGCGCCAAAAAACAAGTTATCTCCCCCTCTTGAACCAACAAAAAACTGCGGGGGAGCACCACTAGCCAAACTCCCTGTAAACCTCACAGCAGCGTGAGAGACGAAATGCCAAAATCTTCCCCAAAACCAGAGCAGAAAGAAAGCGACGTCGTCCATTGGTGCGGGTGAAATAAACGGGCCTCTTCCAGCGTATGTACCGCGTTTTTGCCATAAGACCCTGTCGCGACCTTCCTTTCCCCTCCCCTACCTTACACCCTTCACTTCCGCCCCAATGCGGACTGGACAACGGGCGAGCGGGTGTGTGGGGAAGGCAAGGCAAACGATTTCTGTCTCGTCGCGGCAGTTAAGTCCGACCGAGCTGTGCCCATGCTTCGTCGCTCATCCGCTCACCGCTGCTCTCCCTTGTATGCGAGCGTGCTGTAATTGTATTCTCTTTCCCTTGCTGATAAAAATCATATTGTGTCGTCGACGACGTCAACCTCATCGGAGAATTTCCCCCTCTTGGCGATCGCCAACCGCTGGACGTGGCTTGACTTGGCGATGGGCCGCCGTGCGCCTCGCAAAGCTTGTCTGCTGCCTCGCCGTTGTGGCTTCATGCTCTCCAGATCTCTCGCAACGGGCTTCGCACTAGGTGCTGGGCAATGGATGATTTGGAGACCAACCAGTGATCGGTTGCGGTCCGAACTCCGAAGCGACTTGGCAGCGCAACCTCACTGGGCTGCACACTCACCTCGGGTATATGTCAGGCCTGGGGTGATTGGAAGCGGATGAATACGAGTGAGGTGCTGAGAATGGAGGTGGCAGACGGCAGGTGGCGGGGAATGGTGCCTTCCCCGCAAACTACCTAGCCATCGCTCATCACCTAGCAGCAGGGTAGCTTATTCTCACCGCCAGCTTGAAGCAACGGGAGTCACTAGCTTCCTCCAGAGGCGCCATGGAAGGCACCAAGGAAGGCGCCTGCTCTAGCTTCTAAGCCTTTCCAAGAGAGCTCCCAGAGCCAAAGGTCCAGGCCCGGCTCGATACGGCCATACGACGTCCCTCCCGACGATACGACCTGGCGAACGACCACAAGCACAACCACAGTCGAAGCACGAACCAACTCTCCCGCTCTCTCCATCCACGGATGCCCTCCCGCTCCATCGCTTCGCCAGAAAAATGTCCGACGCATAGTTATACCGGCGAAACACCAGCACGAAATTAATTACCAGATATACACCCATTTACTCACTCGTGCTGTCCAAATACCCGGCAATAACCCCCAGCACCACCCATCACCAACCACTGTCCACCAGCAGACACACAAAGTCGATGCATCACCTCCTGCCGTTGTCGTACAAACCTTACCACATGGCATTTTCAGTGCTGACAGGTATGTACTCCTCCCGCGACAGTCAAAACAGGATGTCGGGTCCAGAGCGTGACATTGGATGGATCCTTCCGTCTGGTATGGAACAACTCCAACTTCCCCTCACGACCTATGGGACGTATGTTACCTATGTTGTACACATTTCGTATCCTCACAACATACCTTAAAGTTCCACGGCTTACACAGTAATACCTCCATCCCCTGTGACAGCCCATCTGAGGTAGATCTGTAAAATATTTTGAAGTTCAGCAAGAATAGGCCTATTATTACAAATGCTCTAATATGAACTTATACTCTTTCTTCTCTCATGCTAATGATACATGCACGTACGTCAATCGTAACCCAAGTAGGTAGGTAGGTAGGCATATCGCGTCGGGCAGCCGGCCGCCTGTCTCCTTTGTGTAGTTGCCCATCGGTAATCAGCCCATCCTCTTTCGTTGTGATATCGTTCCCAGAGCACATTATCCCTCCAGCTCCCGAAAGCAGAACGCCACGCCCAAGTTCTCATTCTCATTAGTGCGTAATCCCCCTGACCGCCTGCAACATCACGCCAAACATCAGTCCCCTCGCCACCTCCTCCACCTGCAAACAGTCAAACAACCTCCCCATCGCCTCAGCCGTAGCCGCCTGCCCCATAACACCCATCAACGCAGCCGGCACACCACTCTCAATAAGCAGTTTGCGCGCCTTGACTTTCAGCTTCTCCTTCTCTTCAGCGCTCGACTCTGCCGGCCACGCTGCGAGTTCCTCTTCCGTCGGAAGGGTGTTCTCTCTCAGCTTGCGCAGGTGGGCCGCGAGGCCAGCATCTGATGTATTTGCGTCGAGGACGGATGACTGGAGCATTGATTGGATGGAAAGAAGGGAGGGGTTGCCGGGGCGGAGGAGGAACGACTTCGCTGCTGCGAGGAGGGTGCGGCGGATGTTCCATGCGGATGAGAGGGTGTAGAGTTCGTTGATGATGGCGAAGAGGAGTTCGACGGCGACGCGGGTTTCCGGCTCAGAGAGCTTGGCGTGCTGCTTCCCCGCCCTAGGGATTTGTTGCTGTGGCGACGTGTCTGAACGGCGTCCGCTAAGGGATGGCATAGTGAGCGAGCGTGAGTGGGAGGGAAATTCCTGTGGCCGTCCGAGGGGGCTGATGGGGGATTCGTAGTCATCGGCCATGCTGTCGGGCGGGGGAGGGAGTCGCAGGCCTTCCATGCTGAGGACGGAGGGAGAACGGGGTGGTGGTGCGAGACTCGGCGCCCGGCTGCTCTCACGACTGTTGCGAGCTGATGCCCGCGAGCGCCGGGCACTATGGGGCTCGAATTCAAATTGAGAATTGTCGCTGGGACGGCGCTCCATTCCGGGAATTTTCCCTGGTTGCATGGCAACGACAGACGAGCGCTGACTGTCAAGACTGTCACGGGTTTTGCGTCCTCCGTTAAGTGAAACGCTGCTCTCTGCCCGAGGCAGACTCGAGATGGAAAGTCTGCTCGCCGCAGTAACATCTTGCAACGCAGAGGGCGGCGGAGGCGTGGCAGTGGCGACGGGCACTGCCGGTTTTCGCTGCCCGATGCCCATATTCCCTAGCACGCCAGTCACACCACCAACAACGGCCTTGGAACCTTCAATGGGGGCACTCGTTAGAACATCAAAGACATTTTTGCCGATTTTCTCGAATGCCTGAAGGTTCAGTTTGGGGCCTCCAGGGTTCCCAACTTGGTCTCTCTCCAGAAACCTCTTCAGCCCTTCGCTCTCAGCAAGACTCTGGTACCAACACGCTTCTCGGAGGTAGCGTTCCAAGGCTTCGCGCAGCGATGTCCTCGTTTGCGTTTTCCAGGAGGGGAGTGCGTTGTGCATTTCCGAGAAGGCAGTAGCGCCAGAGATGGTAGCGATACGCCTCAACACCTCATGCAAACGTTCAAAATCGCTGTACTTCCTCACAATCATCCATCCCGGATAATGGGTTGTTGCGGGTTCGATCTGAACGAGATAGTCCCACGTAGGCTTGGTCTTGATCCGACCGCCCGGCTCGTCCAAGACCGTGATGGTTGCTTGGTAGAGAGTCATGGGAGGAGGCTTACGAGCCTCTTCTTCCTCAGCGTCGGCCCCTTCTGGCGCGGGAGGGACGATCTGATCGAAGCTTGTGAATTGAGAAGAACTCTTGTTAGGCGGTGGGGACTGGTCCTGGGTAACCGAGCCCTGTGTTGAAAGCGGCGTCAATGGGGTATGGATGATGTCGTTTCTGCTGCTTGCTGATCCGTCGCTCTGCGTCGACATTTGTGTTTCAGGAGCATCTTTCTGGATATCAAGCTCGTCTGCGTTGCGCTGAAATGCGCCAGCCAGTCTCTCTGTGGCTTCTGCTGTACTTTCCATCTCACCAGGTTCCTGCACGGCCGCAAGGACAGGCTTCGGAATCTCGAAAGACTGTGTGGATCTCCGAGCATCATCGTCCACGATCATCTGATTCAGTCGCTTGATCTCTTCCATGGCTTCCAGCTCCTCTTCGGCTTTGCTGAGCTTCTTCTTGTGTGCCATGGTTTCCTTTCGGCGCGCTCTCTCATGCTCAAAGGAGCTCTTGTTCCCTTTGGTCAAGCCGATATTGCCGACATTGCCGTCCAAGTCGGCGAAAACAGCGTCCGTACCGGGGCCTGTTTGCATCCCAACATCGATAGCGTGGCTAAAGTCGGGCTCTCCCGCTTCAAGCAAGTACACAATCCACGAGTTAATCCACTCCGCCCTGGAACATTTCTGCAGCGTTGTCTCCAATATGCTCGAGGCCAATATCTCACGCAAAAACACTCTTGCCGGATCGCACTCATACGTCTGCCGTTCCAAAAAGCCTAGCAGGTCCTCGGCCACCATTCTGAACTTCCCGGCCTGCTGCCTTTTGTTCAGCAAGTTAGCCAGGTTGGACTCAGGATGTGAAGCGAGATAGTCGTAGATCGCATCCGACGCCGACAGGTTGGAATCGGCTGGTAGGCCTTCGAAAACGCCAGACAGTTCTGAAAAGAAGACTATGACGATAGATGACGAGTTGGTCAGGAAGTCGAGGAACGAATCCGCCGGGCGTTTCCGACACAGGTGATTGGAGATGCTGTTGATATAGGACACAAGGGTCTTTTGGCAGGCGAGCGGAAAGAACTTGTCCGATGGGATGATAGGCGAATACCACCACCTCACGTAGTCGCGAACAACGGCCTCTACAAGTTCATTCAGTGCGCCTCGCGTCTCTGGGCGGAACCCATCAAAGCTGGCACTCTGGACCAAGGCATCCCCCTGGTTATCTCCCTTCTCCCCTGCCTCTCTTTCTAAATCCAAGCTCTTCTTCAACTGCAGCAGCCTCACGAGGACGTCGAGGCCTGCTTCCCCCTTAACGGCGCGGGCCACATCCGCATTTCTCTGCTCCCATTGTATAAATACCACAATACCACCAAATGCGCCTATCAAGAGAAGGCCTATCTGGCCAAGGATAAAGTAGGTGATGGCGGACAGGCCCACTGCAACTCCACCAAGCGTCCCGGGAGTAGCGGTCGCGAGGAACTGGAAGATCTTTGTGCTGAGATCCTCATTCGCAGTAGTCGCTGTCCCCGGCGTATCCGAAAATTTGGGAGCCCTGTCCTGGTTTGGCAGCACCTCTGCGGCTACGTCGACGGCCTCGGGCTGCGTCTCGATCTTCTCGACTTTATCTTCCATCGTATTGGGTTTGGCGCGCCTGCTACGCGCATCTTCTTCTTCCTCTCAAATCATGCGATGTCGCTCCGGGGCGGGGAATCGGTGGTTCGGACGAGCCTGTCGCAAATCGGTGTAAGCAAACGTGGGGATGACCGAAGCGGTGGACGTGGCCTTCAGGGCTAACGCTGACTTTCGGGGATCGAATCGGCTGCGAGGCGGCGGATTCCGTGGCACAGCACCTCGACGATTCGAGGTTTCGACAGCTTCGTATGGGGCAATTGAGCAGGCTCGAGATGATGAACAATATGACAAGCAAAGCGGCTATATGAGCAAGTGTTGCGATAAAACTAAATCGCCAGTCGGCAGTTGAATCCTTTGTTTCGAGCAAATCTCCCCAGATCGTCAGATCAGACACGAGCCCTATTTTTTAGGGGAAGAGCCAAGCTTCATTGAATTGACGAATTCCCGGTCCCCTGACTTGTTGGCCGCTTGGCGGATTGGTTGGCACTGTTGGCGACTTGCTTGGGAGCGGTGGGGCACTTGGGGCTTGCAGAAACGAGAAGACCAAACGTGCAATGTCTCCGCTTTGCACCCAAAGTGCACTAGCGTCAAAGGCGGGGGCTACAAGCTTGATCAAAGTGGGGCTCTATCACGTGACATTTTCACACTTTTCCGACCTTCAAATTCGCAAGTCATCACCACCACGTGACTGCGCGCTTCCTCCTCCAAACGCGTCACCACAAAGTCGCGTCATCCTCTCAGGCCTCCTCCAGACGCGTAGCGCGCTTATTTTGACCTCCAAACCGCTGTACACTCCTTTTCGTCCGATATATACACCATCCAACATGGGTAAACGCCAAGCCGATGATGGCGAGGACTTCACCTCGCCGAAGGTCAAGAAGGCCAAGGCTGGCAAGGCTGACAAGGCCGCGGCTGGCAAGGCCAAAGCCAGCAAGTCGCCCAAGGCCGAGGCGCCCAAGTCCGGTGGCCCCGTCGGTTTGGTCAAGGGCGAAGATGCCGAGGGCGTGCCCTTCTGGGAGGTATGTCTCTTGCGCGTATTGAATTCTCCGTTTCGGCAACTTACTCACTGCCGCAGATTGGCAAGAACCGCCGTGTCACTATCTCCAAGTTCAAGGGCATTACTCTGGTCAACATCCGCGAGTACTACGAAGCTAATAACGAGATGAAACCCGGCAAGAAGGTACGTACCCCCCTTTTTCGTTGTCTGAGCCCCCAAATTGACATGAACCCCAGGGAATCTCCCTCACGGTTGACCAGTTCGAGGGCCTGCTCGACGCAATGCCTGATCTGGTTCGCGCCCTGACGGCAGAGGGTTTTGACCTGTCCTTCCCCGAGTCGGCCGTTTCCGACGGTGGCGGCGCGCCCGTGGCCGTGACCCCCAAGAAGACTCCCAAGAAGTTCAAGAAGGAGAAATCCAATAAGGAGAAATCCAAGAAAGCAAACATCGAGGAGACAAGCGATGAGGAGTCGGATGATGAGGACGAGGAGTAGGTCACCATCGCCAAACGCGCTTCACCCGCTGTCAAACGACTCGTTCGCGCTTTCGATGGTTATGATCTCGCCCATAACCCGTACCCCAGCACCTACGACGAGACCACTGAAGACTGCTTTTAAGGTCATATTTCCATTTCCATCTGCACATTTCATTCCTGTCAGGCATGGCCTCGACGGATTCGGTAGTTTATTTCGGAGTCCTGGAGGGAAGGTGCCTGGACTGGGGTTAAATGGATTGGCGATTTGGGCTGGCGGATTGGCGTCACGGGTTGAATTCATTCCATCTTGGGTCTCTCAGTTGGACCTTGGCGTGTTTTTTCAAGCAGATAGCTTGATATACGTCAATAGCATTCGCAACGAGACGTTACACCAATTGCGCTCTGCCGTGTCACGATGGTTTGTTTGCTCCCGCGACCTGGCGGGTTTCTCATCCATCCACAACCAGCTCGTTCTCCACGCCGCTGCATTTATCCAGTTCGCTGTGCCGCCCAAACTCTCAACAATCAGTCCTCAACAATTTCATGAGTCATGGCAAGCCCACACCAGAGCCACCAGACAGCAAAAAAGAATTCCCACGCTTCAACACAGCAGAAGCAGGTCGTACCCGGAATCGAACCGGGGTTACCGGAATGACGAAGTCAAATGACTGAATCAGAATCCGATGTGATAACCGCTACACTATACAACCGTTGGAGATAGCATCGCGAAAATGACGACTTGGATGACGCGGCGGTGCCTGCCAGTCGCAACGAGATTGGACATTTCAGAATCGAAGTGTGAGCTACTAGCTAGGATGAGATGAAAATAGGAATCACTTTAGGGAAAGCACATGAGACAAAAGAGCTGAACTCTCATGTCTGGTATATCCCATACCTACCGGAAATTACAGAGACTCTTGAATTTCAGAGGGCGACGTCAGCTGCTTACTCACCGGCGGAAGAGATGCGAGTTCAGACAAGTGTTTGGACTGTGATGCGCCAGTCACTTCCCGAACAGGAAGGTGCGACGACGCTTTGCAGTTTCTGATGAGGAGCGATCACCCAGAGTGAGAGCATGTCAAGGCAGTTGGAATCCTTCCACTCGGTGACTCAACACCGCGGTAGTTGTCGAACGCCGCGGCTACAACGGGCCAAATGATATTTAAGTTCCGAGGTTTCCGGCTTCAGAGAGAGGCAAGACCGCCAAGTTTCGTCATAATATTTTGAGATTACTTCACACGAAACACCAAAGTATGGCGGACGGAAACACTCTTGCAAATGCCTGGCGAAGTGAACGTCTTGTGTATCGCGCCATGGTATGTAGATACCTTGTGCCGGCAACGGAGAGCACACGTTTAACCGCCTCACACAGGAAGACGACGACGAGGACAAACAAGCCTATGTGAACCTCAGTGAAGCCGAGCCAACTGCATCCGCTATGGTCAACATGAAACTTCTGGCTCCAGGGAATAAAGCCTCGGCCGACCGCTTCTTTGCTACCTTTTCGAAGAATGCGTTCTTGAGGGTGTTTATCTGCCTCACACCAACCGAAGAGGTGAGCGGAGAAGATGATAAGGGGGCCGCAAGCGGAGAAAAGAAAAAGAAACCCAGACCGGTGCCCATCGGATATCTTGTGATGTGGTCCAGGGGAGGGTCGGAGGCATTGCATCACCGGGCGGCCGACATGGGATTCGCCCTTGGGCCAGAATACCGGGGGAAGGGGTACGGATCTGAGGCCATCAACTGGGCGGTGGACTGGGGTTTCTTGCGCGCTGGACTGCATCGCGTTGGACTGCAGGCATTCGGGTGCAACCCGGCGGCGCTGCGGCTGTATAAGAAACTCGGGTTTGTTGAGGAGGGGAGAGAGCGGGAAGCATTGCTTTTCGAGCGGAAATGGTATGACGTTTACAGCATGGGCATGCTGGAGCACGAGTGGGAGAAGCTCAGGGGCTTAGCCGAGTGAAGGTCCGAAGAGAGTTGTAGTTTGTGAATCATGGGGCTGGAAATGAAATTTCACCTGGTTAAACCCGCTTCATCGGAAAGCCTCACCGGTGTTGAAGGCGATTGTCGCCGATTGTCGCCGACGCCCTCAGGGTCCGACTGCGGGGTGATTGATAACAACGGTGGCGTGAGTTGATCGGCCTTCATACCCGACGATTGGGTGTGGTGGGGTAGCTTGAAGTGGGGCGTAGGTTGCCGAACAACCCCCCTGAGCCGCTGGCGCCGGGCGGCCATGACGACAATGGGATTTATTCGTGGTTTGGGTTGAAGTGAATGCTTTTGGCTGCAGCTTATACACCTGCTTGTCGCTCACCCTCTTTGTGGCCGCTTTGGTTCTTCTCCCCATCCTGCAAGCTTCGATCTCCTATGCGGCCTGCGTCACTCCTTCCCGCAAACAAAACTTAGAACTTACAAGAGCCTCGCTGTCACCTTCCCTTGTTACACGGATACACAAGGCTATCGATTCGCTGAAAAGCCGTTGTACTTCCAGCCCCCCTAAAAATATGGGCTCGAGCTCCCTGCCCAGGGAGCGGGGCATCCGCATCGCCATCGATCGGGGTGGCACATTCACAGACTGTGTCGGCAACTTCGGCGGCGAGGATGTCGTTATCAAGCTGCTGTCCGAGGACCCGGCGAACTACAGCGATGCGCCCCTGGAGGCCATCCGGCGGGTCATGGCGCACTTCCTGAAGCGCGACATCCCCCGCGGCGAACTTCTGGACACGGCTCAGATCGAGTCGATCCGCATGGGCACTACCGTTGCGACAAACGCCCTGCTGGAGCGCAAGGGCGAAAATATTGCCCTGGTCGTCACTAAGGGTTTCAAGGACTGTCTCGTCATCGGCAACCAGTCCCGCCCCAAGATCTTCGATCTGGCCATCCGCAAACCCGATGTGCTCTACTCCTCCGTCACTGAAATTGACGAGCGCGTCACCCTGGAGGACTATGCTGAGGATCCGGAGCGCCACCTTACTCGCGTGGACGTCAAGGCTGGCACCGCGGAAGCCAAGACAAGCGAGCTGGTAATGGGCCTCTCTGGCGAGGCTGTCCGTATTCTACAGCGCCCGGAGAAGGAGGCCATCCGGAAGGGGCTCCAGCAGATCTACGATAGTGGTATCAGGAGTATCGCCGTTTGCTTGATGCACGCCTACACATTCCCGGACCACGAAGCTCTGGTTGGCGAGGTCGCTCGGGAGATTGGGTTCCAGCATATTTCGCTCAGCCATGAGCTTATGCCCATGATCAAGCTCGTCTCGCGCGCCACTTCGGTGTGTGCCGACGCCTATCTCACACCAGCCATCAAGAAGTATGTTTCCGGGTTCCAGCAAGGCTTCAAAGGCGGCCTTGGTACTCAGAGTGTGTTGGAGGAGAATGGGAACAGGGGCACCCGCTGTGAGTTCATGCAGAGCGATGGAGGCCTGGTCGATGTGGAAAAGTTCACCGGGCTCAAGGCCATCCTTTCGGGACCGGCTGGAGGTGTTGTTGGCTATGCGATTACATCTTATGACGAGAAGACTAAAATCCCGGTCATTGGCTTCGATATGGGCGGCACCAGCACTGACGTCTCTCGCTACGGCGAGGGACGATACGACCATACTTTTGAGACTACAACTGCTGGTGTCACCATTCAGTCACCGCAACTCGACATCAACACCGTGGCAGCCGGTGGCGGATCCATGTTGTTCTTCCGCAATGGTCTGTTTGTCGTCGGGCCCGACTCTGCTGGAGCACACCCTGGACCGGCATGCTACCGAAAAGGAGGTCCTGCTACAGTTACAGACGCCAACTTGTTTCTGGGGCGGCTTCTCCCAGAGTTCTTCCCCAAGATCTTTGGTAAGAATGAAGATGAGGGGCTGGACCCCGATGCTAGCAGGAAGGTCCTCCAGGAGTTGACCGATCAGATCAACAAAGAGACAGGAAAGAACATGACCATAGATGAAGTTGCCTACGGGTTCCTTACCGTCGCCAACGAAGCGATGACGCGACCCATCAGGAGCATCACAGAAGCCAAGGGACACGACTCTTCAAAGCACCGGCTGGCGACGTTTGGCGGCGCAGGTGGCCAGCACGCTGTTGCCATTGCCGAGTCACTTGGCATCAAGCAGATTCTTATCCACCGGTATTCCTCGGTTCTCTCTGCTTACGGCATGGCGCTGGCGGATGTCGTGGATGAAAGGCAAGAACCAGACTCCACGGTCTGGAAAGAAGAGCCGGATGTGTTGGACGGTCTGAAACGAAAGATGGAGGCACTCAAGGAGAAGTCTCGCCAAACACTTCGAGATCAGGGCTTTGAGGACGACGAGATTGTTTTTGAGGAGTATCTCAACATGAGATACCGCGGCACCGAATCTGCTCTCATGATTATTAAGCCGAGCAAGGAGGAGGCAGAAAAGTCTAGCAACGGTAACGACTGGGACTTCGGGAGCGGGTTCGTAAAACACCATCGCTATGAGTTTGGGTTCACCCTGGATGAGCGAGATATCATTGTTGATGATGTTCGGGTGCGCGGAATCGGCCGGAGCTTTCACTATGAGGAGAAGACGGTGGATGAGCAGCTGAAGACGGTGCAACGTCAAGAAGCGTCAGTGCAGAAGAGGCATTCGCAGGCAAAGGTCTATTTTGAAGGTGGCCGCTTGGACACGCCAATCTATAAACTGGGTGACCTTGATGTGGGCACTGTCTTGACTGGCCCAGCCATGCTAGCCGATGGGACGCAGACTATTGTTGTCACACCGGAATCGACCGCGCTGGTCCTCGAAACTCACGTCATCATCGACAGCAAAAATGAAGGTGACAAGGACAAGTATGGGCATTCATCTACATCTTTGGTAAACAGTTGCTGACAGATTTAGGTCTCCCAATGCGTCAGGCGACCGCGAGGTAGATCCCATCATGCTCAGCATCTTTGGCCATAGGTTCATGGCCATCGCCGAGCAGATGGGTAGAGCCTTGCAAAAGACAAGCGTCAGTACTAACGTCAAGGAGCGACTTGACTTTTCGTGTGCCATATTTGACGAAACAGGCGGCCTCGTTGCGAATGCGCCACATCTCCCAGTACACTTAGGTATGTCAACTAATTTCCTCTTCCTTGGCGATTTCTGACGAGCTGCGATAGGCTCTATGTCAACTTGTGTCCGGAGGCAAGCAGAGATCTGGAATGGCAAGCTCAAGAGGGGGGATGTGATCATTTCAAACCATCCTTCCTATGGAGGCACACATCTCCCTGACATCACGCTGCTGATGCCAGCATTCGACGAAGCCGGAGAGAAGATTCTGTTCTACGCAGCCTCGAGAGCGCACCATGCGGACATTGGCGGGATAACTGCTGGTAGTATGCCTCCGCATTCCCGAGAGCTGTGGCAAGAAGGAGCAGCGATCAAGAGCGAGAAGCTTGTCAGTGAGGGCAAGTTCAATGAGCAGAGAATCACCGAGCTTTTATACAAGGAGCCTGCTCGGTATCCCGGCTGCAGCGGAACTCGCACCTTAGCAGACAACATCAACGATCTCCGTGCTCAGGTTTCGGCTAACCAGAAGGGAATCTCTCTCATCGAGAGCCTCATCAACGAGTACGGTCAGGACACAGTCCAGTTTTACATGGTGGAAATCCAGAAGAACGCCGAACTTCAAGTTCGAAACCTGCTCAAGACCGTCTCGAAACGATTTGAGGGCAAAGACCTTTCCGCGGTCGACTTTATGGACGACGGTAGCCCTATCCGCCTCAAGATCACCATCGACGCCGGGAAGGGCGAAGCCATTTTTGACTTTGAAGGAACCGGCCCTGAAGTTTACGGCAACATTAACGCGCCGGAGGCCATCTCATACAGCGCCACCATCTACACCCTTCGCTGCATGATCTCGGAGGAGATTCCTCTCAACCAAGGCTGCCTCAGGCCCATCACAGTGAAGATTCCACCCAAGAGTTTGCTATCCCCGTCAGATAACGCCGCTGTCGTAGGCGGAAACGTCCTCACCAGCCAGCGCATTACGGACGTCATCTTCAAAGCCTTCCAAGCCTGCGCCGCCAGCCAAGGCGATTGTAACAACCTAACATTCGGCTTTGGCGGCAACGTCACGGGCGAGACAGAGATCAAGGGCTTCGGCTACTACGAAACCATCGCTGGTGGCAGTGGCGCTGGTCCAACCTGGGAAGGCACCGATGGCGTACATGTGCACATGACCAACACGCGCATCACCGACTCGGAGATATTCGAGCGCCGCTACCCGGTCCTCCTGCGCGAGTTCTCCATCCGTAAAGGCTCTGGCGGGAAAGGCCAGCACCGTGGCGGTGACGGCGTAGTCCGCGACATTGAGTTGCGCATCTCGCTGCAGGTCTCCATCCTCAGCGAGCGCCGCGTATACAGGCCGTATGGTATGGCGGGCGGCGAGGACGCCCAGTGCGGTCTCAACCTGTGGGTGAGGAAAGTGAAGAAGGCGAGCTGGGAGACAAGCTTAAGGAACATTCAGGGCGGTGCAGCCGAGGGAGCGGAAGAGGATGATGCCGAGTACGAGGAGCGGTACATCAACCTTGGGGCGAAGAACAGCGCGCCAATGAAGAAGGGGGATAGAATCATTATCAACACGCCGGGCGGCGGTGGGTGGGGAAAGATTGGCGAGGAGAAGGTTGCGAGGGTGGAAGCTGATCCGACGCAGGGGTGGAAGAAGGGGTCGCATGCTGCGAGGGAGGATGCTGCGTTGCAGGTGTAATTGGATGTATTTGTGAATGTAGTACCTGATATTTACGCGAGGATTTACCATAGGAATGGCTCTAGACCCAAGACATTCTAGATTCAAAACCAGCCATAGCCTTCTTCCCGTCCCCTTCCCAACACAACCTACCCGATAACCTCCCCCTCCCCCTCTGTTGATCTCAGCCCAGGGAACGCCTCCAACCAAACATCCTTCCCCTGAGCCTCCTCGACCGTGTCCATCCCCCTCTCACCCTCTTAACCCGCTCCTCACTAATCACATACTCCTCCGGTAAGACATACCTATCCCTATCCCCTACCACCGTTTCTGCCCCCGTCCCAATATCGGTCTGGGGATCGCTCCTCGTCCTCATCATCCCCACAACCGCATGCGCTGACAAAGCTGCATTCGGCATCCCGTGCCCTGTGTATCCTGCGCAGACGAACAGCCCGGTCTTGGGGCTTGGGCTGGGAAGGGAGGGGATGAGAGTGGAGGGAACCGGGCCTACCCACGGGCAGTGGTCGCGGCTGTAGGCCATGATGCCTGTCCAGGAGGAGGTTGGGAGTAGGTCGTGCTGGGTGCAGTTTGGGGCGTTGGGGTTAGGGGTACTGTTGTCGTCAGGGGTAATGTTGTTGTTACGGGTGCTGTTATCGTCAGGGGCCGTGGTGTTGTCGTTGTTAGGGGTGATGATGGTCTTGCCCAGACTGAGATCCAGAGGCGGGGAGAGGTGGGAGCTGAGAAAGGCTGCGACGGCTGGTTCGACGACGTCATCGTGCGAGGAGTTGATGCCTTTGTTGTGGGCGAGGCCGCGGCCGCCGCCAAAGATGAATTCGCCTTTGTTGGTGTTGGGGGTGGTGGTGGAGGAAAGGGGCCGTTGGACCATGTAATCCTCACGCCAGGGGGTGGTAGGCCCTTTCTGGGAGGCGAAGACGTACGAGTGGTTGAGTTTAAGGTTCAGGGGTGCTGTCTCTGTCTCCGGTGGGAGCAACGCGCTGATCTGTCCTCGAACAGGAACAACAAGGTCGCTCATATGTGGGAGGAGATGGGAGGTATACCCATTCGTGGCGAGGAGGAGCTGGCGGGTGAGGATCCTGCCGCGGGCGGTGGTCACCTCCCACTTCCACTTGCTGTCGCCACCCGAAAGAACCGGGGCGATGGATGTCACGGCCGTGTTGGTCTGGAGGTTGAACTCGGACGGGGGAAACCTGGAGACTAGCCCCTCCAGGATGTAGGCAACGAGCTTGTACGGCCAGAGGGAGGCGGCGCGCTGCTGGACAATGGCCCCCGCGACACTGGGGACGCGCAACGCCGCGAGACGAGCAGAGTCGGTAACGGGAACAATCTCCAGCCCCTCAGCGATGTCAGGATGAGAGGTCTTCCTGCTCGCGGCGGCGGCGGCGGCAGCAGCAAACAGCGCTGGCGTGAGATCTATACTGCGTTAGTCCCCGACATCAGACCCAGGCAGGGAGGGAGACATACAAGCATGCACCCCCGAGACATCAACCCAGTCGCACTTTATCCCCTCCCGTGCAACCAACTCCCTCAAGAAATGATAATTCGCCAGCTCGAACGCCGCAACGGCGGGCGAGTTGCCATACACAGAGGGCTGGCAGTGCCCTCCGTTCTACACACACCGCACACTCCTAGTCAGCCTCATCTCCTCCGACCCCTCTCTCCCCCCTTTCCCACTCCCTCCCCCAGCCCACCACGACAGCAACAAGGAGAGAGACCCCCAAAAGAAGAAGAGGAGAAGGAAGAACCTACCCGTCCCGTCGCCCCGAAGCACGCCTCCCTCGCCTCAAGCATGACCACCCTCTCACCTGTACCCTCTCCCTCCCCCTTTACCTCCCCCCTATCCTCTCCTCCCCCCTCCCCATCATTCTCACCTACACCCTCCCCTTTGCCATCCAAATCGCAACCAACCCCCCCCTTAAGTCCCCCCTTAAGACCCTT
>Ga0247760_1000073_pt1 | contig 91755 bp, 61 predicted proteins | sample UWRJL171409R4_FD_179936 | JGI IMG/M metagenome (GOLD analysis project Ga0247760, IMG submission 179936) | Plant litter microbial communities from Arlington Agricultural Research Station in Wisconsin, United States - UWRJ-L171-409R-4 | ecosystem: Environmental > Terrestrial > Plant litter >...
CGGGTGGGGATGGCGCCGCTGAGAGCGAAGAGGGGGGATGTGGTTTGTTTGTTGTTTGGGTGTAGTGTGCCGGTTGTATTGAGGGGGTGTGAGAAGGGGGAGGGAGAGTATGAGTTTGTTGGGGAGTGTTATTTGGATGGGTTTATGGATGGGGAGGGGGTGGGTGGCGGGGCGGTGGTGAGGGAATTTGTGCTGAGATGAGAGGGTAGCGGGTTCAAAGATACCAAGCTATTACATTTGCAAGCTGTTCTGGGCATGAGAGCGGTACCGCTCCAGCAGCGACATTTGTGGCGGAGTGTGTGCCCAACCTCTAGAAAGGACTCGGAGGGCTTACTGCCCGGGCACTCATCCTTCGGGTGCATAGAGTATTCGGTTTTATGATCAAGATTTGTAGTCTACAGTACCCTCTCGATCTCTTCAAAACCGATCAATATCGCTTCCTCACGTCTGGTCGTCCTGGGCCAGAATCTCGCGAAAATGCGTATACTTTTGCTCCTTGCCGTATCCTCAACGTCAAGGTGGTGGATAACACCCCCCTTCCGATGTTCAAGCATAAGCTGAGATAGTGTTGCCTCCGCACTGAATGCGTCCATCTTTGTTTCGGCATGATTAGTAAATTTGACAAAGTTGTGAGCCGCCTCTCCCTGAAGGAAGGTGATGGAAATGTCATCAGGCTTCTCGGTACCCTCATACACGGCAACCACGCTGGCAACGACATTGTAATGGGTTTTCGGGACGATGTCGAATTTGACGTAGCCCATGAACCACGGCAGGCCAGTGAGGTTTATCTTCACGAGACCATCATAACTCGCTAGGTCAGATGTGTGGGATAGTGGCCAACTGAGAGACCTCCGGAGCGAATACGGCGCATTGTTGTTCCCGATGTACTCTGTAAAAAACATTGCTATCTCGCGCCGTGCAATATGGGGCAGGGAAATATGATTGAATAGCACCGAATCGTCGGACTGAACAACATATAGCACCTGGGCCTTGCCCCGCTCCAGAACTCCGCAAACAGAATCATCGATGCGGAAAGTTGTGGCGCCCCGAGAGTACACGCCCCCAGACAGTTGGTAGATGTGGAGAAAGTGCCGCTTCCTCGTAGGATCATGAGTTGTGCAACCGAGATCAAGGAATATTAGGTCTTCCAAAGAACCCGACGTCGCCACAGCAAATTTGAAAGGTGTCGTGTGAATTCGCAATCCCCTGTTGGTGATGGTAATTTCACTTTCCGTCGGCGAGAATTGCGATTTCCGTAGGGAACATGTCTTGAGCATTGAGAATTGCCGAGGGTGAGTTGAAAAAATGCCTTTTTTACTGCCGTGATCGTTGCCTACCGCCCAAGCAAAGATGGAGAGGTCGGTGGTGTTTTTGATGATCTTTTGTTGGAGCCGAAGAAATGCCCGACTGCCTTCGCCGTAAAGCAGAGGCATGCTAACCTTGAAAATACCCATCAAGCAATATGCGGTGTCCTCAACCCAGGAGGTTTCCCGATGCGCGGCCCAAGACATTCTTTGACCAAGAGCAACACTGTCAAGTCCCACCCAACCACACTTCTCAAGAATTTCTGAAGTAATTCCAGTAATCCGAGAGAGACAAGGCGTTACCTCTGGATTATGCTTGAAGCCTCTAGACAGCCAAGAGGCGTCGTAGAACTCCACTTGTTTAGGGGCGATGAGTTCCTGGAGCGTCCAACCTCGGGTAAACCAGCGAAGTGGTTGATTAGCACGCACTGTGGACTGGGCCTCTGAGGTGCGTTGCGGTTCGGCGTCGGGCTCCGATTCGAGGTCCCCTAGAGCAATTAGGTCACCCCATTCAACTTCCGGTCCCCAGTCGTCGATATAGACGTAACAAATCTCGGATCGGCGGTAATAGTCGTACATGGAGTTGATGGCCTCCGTGAGTTCGGCGCTAGAGGACTTGTCGATGCAACAAGTGTCGACCCAGGCGTACGGGATATTGCTTTCCTTTGCAAGCTCACACGTCTTGCTGATCTTGTCAAACCCGCGCTTAGCTCTCGCTGAGTCTTCCAGGGACCGGAACTCGGCAAAGCTCAGCTCCCCGTCGCCCCACGTATGGGAGAGGATTGCATAGCTTGGGGCTTTCTCCGGCACCGCAAAGTATTCAAGGCCGAGGGTTGTGGTGTTGATGAGCCACATTTTGGTTGGGACTATGTATGATGTCGTCAGATGAATAGTGAGGTTGACCATCGATGAAGACATGTTTGGGCAGATTTTGGGCTTCGGGTTCGAGGGGATCAGGCAGCAGTCTCGTGACCTGGGCCCCTTCTGCTAAATTGGCGAATCACAACTGTTGTGGCTTCGGTTTTCCATTCTGATGCGCACAGAGGCCCTATTCTGTCTCGATGGATGATTTAGAAGCTTCCGTACTAGGCAGAAGGAATGTTGTCACGCTATTTCCTGAATGCAAAATCTGCCAGGCGGAAATTGAGCGGCTGGATTCCCCGAACCGTATCCCGCCATGTGTCCTGGCGACGACCATGCTATCTTCCAGCTTCTCTATTCTCGAAGCGACAGTCTCGCGTCTTCTCCAACGTGTCCTTTTCAGCCAAGCCGACCTCAGCTTTCGAATACCAATACGTCGAAGATGCTGAAGCCTTAGAGAACTACCAACTCGGCGGTTACCACCCGGTCCAAATCGACGACCGTCTTCACACGCGATACCGCATCAGCCACAAGCTCGGCCATGGCACATACTCGACCGCCTGGCTTGCTCTTGACGAACAGACGTCCACCTATGTCGCCATCAAGGTGGGCGCCTCAGATGCAGACAAACGCGAGGCAGACATACCCCCCTAAACTTCCACAGGAATCACTGCTCCGAGCTCAGAAACAGCATCCACATTGCCTCTGCTCCTCGGTCGCTTTGCCATCGACGGCCCGAATGGCATCCACCCTTGCTTGGTGACGGTTCCAGCAAGGTGCAGTCTTCGGGATGCAAAAGAGGCATCCGACTGGAGGCTATTCCAGCTTGACGTTGCTCGGTCTCTGGCCGCTCAGCTTGCCACGGCCGTTTCCCTTGTTCATTCGCAGGGCTATGTATGCCCATGGCGACCTTCATCTCGGCAACTGCATGCTTTAGCTACCATGCTCTCTCAATAATCTTTCCGTTGAGCAGCTGTACGCCAAGTTTAGCGCCCCCGAACCCGAGCCTGTCGTCCGAAGCGACGGTAAACCCACCTCTTCGGCACCCGGGGTTCCTCCATACGTGGCCAAGCCCTTGTGGCTTGGCATACCAAGCGACGAACTCGCTCTAGGCGAAGCAAAACTTTTGTTGGTCGACTTTGGCGTGGCGTTTCGCCCTTCCGACAAGTCCCGCTTCCAGTCCTACACACATCTTGTACTGCGACCGCCCGAGGGCTTCTTCGAGCCAACCGCACCGCTTTCGTTCGCTTCCGACATATGGAGCCTCGGCTGCTCCATCTTCGAGATCCTTGGCTACAGGTCCCTCGTTGACGGGATCATCACGCCTCAGGACGAAATCATGGCGCAACAGGTTCACCTGCAAGGCCGTCTACCATCCGAGTGGTGGGATAAGTGGGAGCTACGGGAAAAATGGCTCGACGAGACAGGCAAGCCACTCAGCAACGAGCGGGATATATGGTCGTGGGATAGGCAGTTTGATGAATGGGTCAACGTGTTGAGGCCGTCTTGTGGCATCGACATGGTCAAGGACGACGAGAAGGCCGTGTTGTTGGAGCTGTTACGCTGGATGCTCGCTTGGAGACCTGGCGAGCGACCGAGCGCTGAGGACGTATTAGAGGCGGCTTGGATGAAGCAATGAGCCTTGCCAGCGTACGCAGAGGGTCGGAAGGCTTGGAAATGACGCGCACGTAGTTCTTATTATGTCTCGATTTCTGTCTCGATGGGTGATTTAGAAGCTTCAGTAGGCAGAAGCAATGTCATCACGCTGTTTCCTAAATGCAAACCTGACCAACGGTATGCCTAAACCTGTTTGGTAGAACTGGGCGAACGCAATACTTCCCAATAGCCTCCCAACAAGGTCGATAAGGACAAAAATAGAGTAAACCTGACCAATGGATGCATTGTCAGTGAACGATGCGAGTAGCCCCTGAAGAGTATGATACATGGGGGCTCCCAAAGACTCGATCATAGATCCTGATTATAGCGTCAGATTGGTTCCTGTCCCATGGTAATGGAAAGAAAAGTTGAAGAGCATTGTATACCGGCAATCAACAACGGCGGTTGACGGGCGAGGTCAATGAACAGGGCCCCAAGTGCCAGGGCAGCAGAGCTCAGACGCACTACGCCAACATCTAGCTTCATGGGGTTATTCCTTAGCTAACGCGATGCTAGATGAGTCAAGCTAACCAGAGACACGAGCATTGCAAGTGTGACCATGCCGCAGATGGCGATAATGTACCCACTCAGAGAAATGGGCCAGTCCAGCACTTTAGATGTGTACGGAATCTCAAGGGACCCGCTTCGAGCAGCGAAAGAAAAACAAAACAAAGCCAGGAAGCAGATCCTGAGGTGTTTGTTGGCCCAGGAGCCGGTCAGCGCGGCTCCAGTTCCAGTTACTCTTTTCGATGCGCTACGCATAGCACTGCGAAGCCCGTGACTTGACTGGCATTAAATCAGCGCCTTGAGCGACGGATCCGAGGGAAAGTAGGAGAGAAATACCAGAAAACCGGTGCTCGGTACTCCTGATACGGTCGTGGATGGAGATGATAGCTGCTTAGCTGCCTGTTGTTCGACAAATGTTTCTGGCAAGGCAAAGATGAAAGCAATGCCGGTGAAAATTAGTGTTGCGACGAACTTATACGGCAGCCATAGATCTTTGGCCATCAGCCATGACCCAGTTGGCGCCATCAGAATATCTGTTACGATTGCCGCAGCTCCCATGATGTAAAATATGGTCGCTCTGCGCTGAAGGTTACTTACGCATGCATGTTACTGTGGTGGCGCTCTTACCTCAGGTTCCGTGGGGAGACATCGACAACCATGGCGTTGAGGGCCGCGTTCATGACTCGGTTGCCACGGCCAATGAGCGAGAACACCGAAGAGAAAAGTATAAATCGAGTCGGAAACAGCTCGTGGAAGTAGCCTTGGCGGCAATGTGTTGTCAGCACTGGGACGTTCAGGGGCTCAAAAAGTAGCGTGCAGATGAATATATCTTAGAAGAAGGACAGGGAAAAGCCAATCCATCCAAGAATGGCAACGGCTGCCGTCCTATTTTGTCGGAAAGATGACCATACGGGATGGAAAGTAGGATGCCTGGAATTGTCGTAAGCAGGCCTTTACAAGCGCGCAGATTGACTAGGTCTACTTGAATGGGATTAAGTTTGCAGAGTTTCTCGTCAACGTAGGAGAGTGGGGGCTCACGATGACGCTTGGGTCATATTCGCGGTAGTAGTCCCTGCAGACAGCCATCTCAAGCAGTCGCACCTCGGGCGTGTCCAGCAGTGAACCGCCAATGTCAAAAATAGGGTGAGTGCGAAGAGCAAAATGATGGTGCTGCGAAAGAGAGGCGATTCTGGGGTTGCGAGTGGCTCTGTGGACGCCGCGGCCGGTTCGGGACTGGATTGGCGGGGCGCCGGCGATAGGAGCGGCGATGTCTCACCGTGCTCGGTGCCGGGCGTCTCCGCCGAGCGACCGTTGGCGTTTGGTGCCATTTGCTAAGGTAAAATAATACAAGGCAACAAGAAGACGATGCAAAGTCGCTGTTGGCGTTTGAGATGCCAGGAACTGCTCCGTGAGTCCTGCACAGCATCGACGAAACAATGAAGTGTGACGTGGGCAGATGGGAGCTGGGAGTTGGTGGCAGCCTGTTGACCCTCGCAATTGCGGCAACTAGGTTGACAAATTGTCCCGAGGAGCTGATTCGGTACGAGAACTGGTTGCCGAACAACCGAGCGAATGATCGCTCCTTCCACTCTTTTGGTTGAACCTTGCCCCTGTTTCCCTCTTGCGATATTCCAACAACACTGCACTGCACTGCGCACTGTAAGCCAGGCACCAGGTCCGAGACTGTCGGGCCAAACACAAACATTATCGGGCAAGCGCGACTGCGTTTTCGCGTCAGGATTGTAATCAGGCCCGATATGGCAGGATGTCTCACTGGCGCTGTCATGGCGCCAACCATTTTCGCCCATTGGACGCCGCATTGGGGCGCATGTGCGTTGGCCTGGTGCGAAGTGCGCTACGCAGATCCGAATGTCCGTGAAAAAGACCGCATCGCCAGGCATCAACCGACCCGAACGCTCCGGTCACTCCACGACGCGACATCGAGAGCGTGTCGCCACCATGGACCCCTTCACCATCTCGACGGGCGTGCTGGCCTGCATCTCTATCTCGCTGAAGGTTTTGGTCGGTCTGAAGCAGCTGAAGGCCAATGTCGGCGGCGAAAGCATCGGCAGCGCGTCAATTGACGTCCTGTCGGCCGACATTTCAGGACTGCGCAAAGTCCTACAGTCCATGGAGGACGCCTTCCAGGACACCAACGATGAGCAGGCAGTGCGCGAGACCGGCCACAGAGGCGCCCACTGGCGCAGTCTACGACGGTGTCTGAATGATGGCCATTGGGTCCTGTCCGATTTCGACGAGATGCTGTTTGATCTCAGCAAGAAAGTCAAAGTCCTGGACCCGTCACGAATGAAGTCCCGCCTCCAGTCCGCCGCCGCTCGGTTTGTCCTGCTCGGCCAACAGCTCCAGGCTTATAAGGACGCGTTCCGAGTGTCTCTTGAAGTGATCGCGTTGTGAGTTTTGAACCCACGGGCAGCAGAGCTTGAGGACTGATGAACTTGTCAGATTGAGTCCGGTGTCTTCTCACAAGTCTACTTCTCAGGTTGAGTCGCCAGTCATGGGCCAGGATATTCACCGCCTGGCAGCCAATGTCGACACCAAGATCCAGGCCATCCGGGATGCAGTGGCTGGAAACAGGGACGCCAAGACTGCTGACACCATGTCAAGATTGAAGCAGTGCGTTGCCTCAGCTGTGGCAGTTGTCTCCCAAGTTTCGACTCTTCCGGGCAGCGAGGTGCAATCAAAGAGCACAACGTCTTTGCCATCGAGCAGCAAGCATGAAGGGGTAATGGAGTGGATCAGCAAGAGTTCAGTTGACGCTGCGCGCTTGCAGACACCACCCTCCGAAGACTCTGGGTTTGAGACAACACCTACCAAGCTGGCGACCCTGCAGTTGCCGGTTAAGAAAGCGGCGCGCCCTGCCGCAGTTCCGACGGCACCGCCCACCCCGGATGCTTCATTGCCATCACCGACTGACTCGCATACCGAAACGTCAGATGCGCATACGCACAGAACACAGCTAGCTCACCACCATCCGCCAAATATAATAACTACGCAAAGGCCTGGCGTCCCAGGGCCCATGATCATGTACATGTCGCCGGTCGGTTGGCATGGGCAAAACCAGAACCATCCCAACTCGGCAATGTCTTCAGTGTTCCCAGTTCAGGTCATCTACGGTCCCCCTCCCGCAGGCTCGAGCCGTCAGCGGATGTCATTGCAACAGCCCGTGATGCCACCCCGGCCGACACCTTCGACATCCAGCCCGACAACACGCCATTCACATCGGCCGACACTTTCAACTTCAGCGCTGCCTAGGACCGATCAGCAACCGGAACAGCGAGCGCAGCCGCTGTCCCAGCCAACACTCCAGCCGGCACCAAAGGTGCAACAAAAACCACAGCAGCGAGGCGAGCAACCACCTCAGCTACAACCCGAGATTGAAAAAATACCGCCCTCCTTGACTCGTCCTCAGCCGAGTTATGGAAACTCGGAAAAGGGGTCAGATGCGGGATCAGTAGGGAAGCACAAGCAGTCGAAACTCCAGAAACAGCCGAAAGCCTCGGGAAAGGCAGGGGTGCAGCCGAAAGGGGGGGACGGGCAACAAGCAGAGCAGATGTACAAAGAGGCAAAGAACCGCATCAGTGTTGCCCAACCACCGTCCGCAAGGCGGCGATCACAAAACCCGTTTACCGGTTTGAGGAGATTGATGCCCGGTTCCAGCGAGAACCTGCCACGCCGACAGAAGCTCTGCTTTGTAGGCGATAGCTGCTGTGGCAAAACGTGTCTTCTGACGTAAGTACTCCCAGCTTCGGCCCGTTGCAGGTGAACAAACACTGATGCTGCAATGTGAAGGGGGGCAACAAAGGGGACTTTCCCAGAGGTAAGAGATCGAATCTGGCGCGAGGAGCCACATGCTGACACTCGAAATAGAATTACGAACCAACTACATTCGAGAACTACGTGAGCGACGTGGAAGTCAGGGGTGTCGGCCGAGTTGAGCTTGAAATATGGGACACAGCCGGTCAAGAGGACTACGACAGTCTGCGGTCTCTCTCATACCCCGATTCTCACGCGCTGGTGTTATGCTTCTCGATCGGCGACCCACCAAGCTACTGCAACGTGTTTGAGAAGGTTTGTCCAATGATGCTTCATACTGGTCGTGTCTCGGTTACTGACATTTGCCCCAGTGGTTACCGGAGGCTACGAGATTCTGTCCAGCAGCCCCAATCTTTGTCATTGCATGCAAGCAGGACCTGCGTTTCGATCACAAGACTATTGGAAGGCTCCAAAGGTCCGGACAGCTTCCCCTAACGACTGCTGAGGTATGCCCTTTTCCTTTGTCCCTGGCAACATCTGGCTGACACCTACAATAGGGCCTAGCAGCTGCGGGTCGGATCAACGCAAGATACTACATCGAGACCTCGGCCAAATCCAGCTATGGAATCCAGAATCTTCTCGCCCTCATCGCTGAGGAGACCTTGAAGGCCCCCCGAGCAGAATCTTCTGTGAATGCTGGAAAGCGGTTCGAGGAGGACGCGCACTTGATCAACGAGGAACGGCGAAAATTGCGGGCATCGGGAGAGATCTTGACCCCTAGAGAGAAGGAATACGCATCAAAGTACTACCGGATCCTGGATGAGCCCAATTCGACAGTGTGGAAGCTTTACGATGAGCAAAGTGTCGAAAAGGTGGCGAATGCTTCGCGCTCGAGCTTCTTCCGGAAGACGGGCTAGGATGGATTTTCACAGGCTGTCAAAGTACATGAGTATGACACCTTTCTCGACGCATCAGTTCAGCGAGAGTGTTATTTTGGGTTCAGGAGGTTATGGGAAACGGTTCACATCACGACATAGTAAAAATCATAGGTTCGCATTAGACACCGTGGGGGTCATATAGATCAGGAACCTAATACATAATGCCATTTTTTCGATTCCCAGGAATTGGGGCTGTGCCAGGTTGGTGGGCCTGCCGGGAATATCCGGCAGGTGTGGATCCCGCTTCCAGACCGATGAAAGGCTTCTTACGGCCCCAACAGACAGACCGTAGACTAATGAGAGCTGCAGCGATGCCGCATCCTCCTCGGCTTCGGCCACGACCTGCCCCAAGGGCTCCTCATGTTCAAACCCAGGCCACATACAATTGACATCATGATCCCGACAACCTCCCCACACAAGAGCGCATTTGGAGAAAAAGCGCCTTACCCAGGGGGCGTGGCAGGCATCTCATCAAACGGGCCGGGCACCCGGAAGGCGCGAACAACCCTGCTGCATCTGGACTCAGGCCTAGCTAGGCTTGGCGCCCCTATCACCAAAAAACGTGTGCTCATACCGCCACTCTGATTGGATCGCGCCTTGCCTTGGCACTTCCCCGATTCCCCCACGGGGCAGAGACACACCCAGGGGTCCCAGAGCGGTGGGTGGGTGCGCGCGCGCAGCAAGCAGACAGGCAGGAGCGATCCTTTCCCCGCCGTCTGTTCCATCAAATGGAAATGGATTTGCCGGGTGCGGCAACCCGCATTCCTCTACCTTATTACCTACCTGACTGTCTTACCTTCCCTTTCCCTACCTGACAACCACCCCTCCTCCAATGCCACAGCTCCGATGCGCGCACCGCCGTTCATGATCCAGCACACCGTGCGACCACCGAGTCCCCAATGACGCACCTCCTCGCCCTCGTCCGCGGCCGCAAAAACCGCGGCTTCCTCGGCCACGACTCCTCGGCCCTATCGCAAGAAGAAGACGTCGACCGCCAGCAGCTGCGCTTCGGCATCAACCTCAACGCATGGAACCTGCGCATCTGGGCCGTCGCGGCCTCCGGGTTCCTGACGGGGTCGTACAACCTGTTTGCGACTAATGTCGTGTATGCGAGCATTGCGTTTGTGTACTTCCCGAATGATCGGTGGCCGGGGCTGCTGATGAATGCGACGACGCTGCTGGGGTCGATTATTGGGCAGGTGGTGTTTGGGTTTTTGGGGGATTTGTATGGGAGGACTAATCTTTATGGGGTGGAGTTGGTGATTGTGGTGGTGTCGACGTTGGGGTTGGCGTTTAGTGGGACGGGGTATCAGTCGATGTCGTTTTTGGGGCTGTTTACATTCTGGAGGTTTGTCACGGGGGTGGGACTGGGGGCTGAATGTGAGTTCCTATGAAGGGGGGTGATGGGGGAATGGGTTGGGAGTGATGCTGACTGTTGTGGTTTAGATCCGTAAGATCAACATCGAGATCGAGATCGAGATCGAGACCTGGGGACGTTGACTGACGATGTGTTTCAAGGTTAAGCGCGGTTATCACCTCGGAGTGGTCCTCGACGTCGGCCCGCGCCACGATGATTGCGACCGTCTTCCTCATGCAGCCTGTTGGCCAGGCGCTGGCCCAGATCGTCAACGTTGCGGTGCTCCTTGGGCGGGATCAGACACACAGCTTGCAGGAGATGCGATGCGGACTTGATACGAAGTACGAATTCGAGTGTCGGCAGATCCTCGACGGGATATGGCGCATTGTTATTGGTGTTGGGGCGGCACCGGCGTTGATTGCGATTCTCTTCCGGTTCTTCTTGCCGGATTCGGGCCTGTACAACCTCGAGGTGCGGCGGCGCGCCAAGACGGCCCTCAACAACAACGTCATGGTCTTCGGGCAGCCTTCGATGCCTTTCAATGCGCCACATGGTGGTATGTCGAGGAGCAGGACGAGTGCGAGTTCCAGCGAGGATGTCAACGAATCGTCCACGCCACTCCAGTTCTCCCGAAAAGACATGCATCGGTACTTCATCCGGGACGGGAACTGGATGTACCTTCTGGGAGCGGCCAGTACATGGTTCATTCTTGATGTGGCGCTGTATGGATTCGGGCTCGATAACCGTGCCACCATCGCGGGCCTGTGGGCGACGCAGTACGAGACGCCCATCGATAGCAACCTCGAGTGTTGGGCCTCGTCATTTCCAGATGGGAAGTCGGCGGTACCTGGCTGGACAGATGGTCTCCCGATCTGGCAGACGGACCGAACGCAGCCTTGCAATACAATCTACGACGTCATCATTCAGCAAGCAAAGCAATACCTTATCACCGTCTCGATAGGGTCCCTCCTAGGCTGCATCTGCTTCGTCATCTTCGTCAACAAGATACCGAGACGACAATTCCTAACATCATCTTTCATCTTTCTTACTGTACTATTCACCATCACCGGGTGCGTGTACTATGGCGTACACCACGGTCCATACGCACCCGTCACCGCTGTCCTCGTTGGTATCTGTCACTTTGCCTTCAACTTCGGTACGTACACCCTATCATCCCCTCCCCTTCTCATGCCGCGCATTAACACCTCCCGCACCCAGGCGCAAACAGCTTAACCTTCCTAATCCCCGCCGAGATCTTCCCCACTGCCTACCGCTGCTTCTGCCACGGCATCTCCGCCGCCGCCGGAAAATTCGGCAGCATCATCGCAATCTTCATGGTGTACGGCATCAACACGGGCTACCACAGCGCCACGAAGCAGGGCCTGGTATTCCTTCTGTTCGCCTTCGTGGGCGCTGTCGGCGCGATATTTTCGTGGGCGTATCTCCCCGACATACAGATACGGGTGGATGGGGTACTGGTGAATCGGGACTTGGAGGAGCTTGGGGAGGGGATGATGAAGGCACGGATGCAGGGGCAGGTGTTTACAATAAGGGAGAAGTGGGGGGTTATGAAATGGGAGCTCAAGAGGAGGAGAAAACAACGGCCGGAGAGCGGGGCGGCGGGGGTGTTGCATCCTATGGCGGAGCTGCCGGCTTGATTTGGATATTTTGTTGGGTTTTAGGGGCGTTGATGGGTAGATTCGTCTAATGAAAATCAATGTGTGGCAAGGCACGTACGTTCCACGGTCATATTCGGATGCTGGGTTCACGTTGGGGCATTTGTTGTTCTTGGTGTTCTGATTTTTGTTTATTTCCAGGGATCCTGATCCTGTCAGGGTTGTCATTCATGACCGTGGGTTGCGGGTGCCTATTGTTCGGAAGCCAAGGCCGAGGCAGCCACGAGTGCCTCCAACTCGCTGATCGCAAAATCAACCAGCATTTGCCAATTCGAACCTGAACTTTGGCTATTGGGAAGATTTGAGGGATGGTTCTGAGGTTGAGGACTTGATGGCCCCAAGTCGGTTGGGTCGGTTGGGCCGGTTGGGTCTTCGTCGGAAGGCCGGGGGCTCGTTGGTTCGTCCAGAGCCATTGCATCTGCGTCTTGGTCTTGAAGATGATGACCAGATAGGTCCTCATGTGGCTGAGGACTCACCGGTTCGTCCAGAATCATCACATCCGAGCCTTGGTCTTCAGGACTGTCAGACGGGTCCTACTCCTGGCCAGGCTGGAGACTCGATGACCCTCCTGGGGCGGCCGTCGTTGCATTCTTCGACTTCATTTTGAGGTGGTACTTTCGCCCATTGGCAAGGTAGAACTCACAGCTTTTGCGGCCTGGCATCCGCCGGCGGTACGCCGTCCTACGTTGGACCAAGCACTTGAGACAGCACTCTCTGTTCTCTGCGGCTGGAGACCGCAGGCAATAGCTGCATATGGTTACGCCCGAGATGGCCTTGGCCTTTGCCTTACGATGTCTTCTATAGCACGCGGGGCAGATAACGAGCTTGAGGGTCTCAAGTTTGGTATGTCTCTGACAAACCGAACAGATCCCTCCTTTACGTTCCCTTGATTTTGTGGGGCCATGGTAATTGTAACCCTAAGGTAGGTACAGTCAAGAAATGCTTCCGGGAAGGTCAGGTACCTGCCAAAATATGCCTGGACTGTTTGTTGGGTAGATAGAGCCTGGTATTCTCAGAACTTTGGTTCGGTGTCCTCGTTCCCTTTTACTTTGATATGTACGTCTTTTTGTCCGTCGTTCAACAATCGTGTGTTCGAGACGCTATGCTTGAAGAATTCCTTGTTTCAGAACAATCGGTTTCTGTCCATTTTGTTGCAATCATTGTGTGTTTTGAACACAATGTCACAAAGCGCTTGTAAAAAGAATCTCCCAAAATGGCGTTGCATCACGTCCCCGACTGATAACGTGGCGTGTGGCTGCTCGGCACCGTTTGTAATCATAGATTGAGGGCGATGGAAGTTGGTGGTGACGATTGGACTCATGGATAGGAACATGAAGTGAGCCGGGGGGACGCCTGACTGTCCGTATGCTCAGGCGTATTGAAAGTGGATGGGCGGTGCATGTCAAAAGCTCTAAGGTATCGACCCGCGTGTTTAGGGGCATGGTGGTGGAAGTATTCCATCGAATATATCGTGGAGGACAGTGGATATGGTTTAGTGGGTGCTACGATTTGTGGTGGCCCAATCTCTGGGTGCATTTCTTGACAAGGACGGGAACCAAGATATGCCGCGATTCTTGGCCTTCACCCTAGCTTACCCCTATGTTAGACCGCTCATCAAACGATGTTCAAAGTTGGTGACGAAGAGTTTTCACATTCAAGGAAGAGGTAGTTTGCTAAAGAGGGCAGACAATGGGGGCAAAATAACATTGGTTAGGTGGCATATATCACAGAGACTGATGAGAAGGGGTTGTGCATGTGAATGTTGTTGATTTAGTTATCGCCTTGAGGCTATATTTTGTGGTGATTTCGCGTATCTGAAACAGCCTGGTTGTCTGCGACGAATCTGGGCACCCGAAATTTCCTTTTTCGTTCGTACTGTGGTAGTCCTGAGCTGGGGTGAGCTGGGGTGAGCTGCGGCTGATTTGCCCTGAGCTAGGGTGATCCCACACGCCGCCACTCGCTCCCCGCGGGTAAAGTTTCCTCTGAAATATCTAAAAAATACACTATACCCAGTAGTGTCTATGTTTCTGCATATCTGTATATTTCCATTAGATACAGGAGCGCGAAGCGCAACATTTTATCCTGGTGCGCAGGGGCCACAATTGCGAGTCGACCAGAGGTGACCGTGGCTACCAGAACGCGCAGAGACGAGGTGTGCGGCTGCCAAGAAGGCAAGGGCGCGGAGCACTGACTCTCCAACCTCAACACCACCATCAACAACCTCCCTACCCTGCTCGTCAACCCCTCCTGACTGCTAAGCCGGCCCCACTACTCCCGAGTGCTTTCCCGCGACCGAAACGCCGATGATGTACTGTGCCCCACCTCAACAAATCCGGCGCCTTTTGGTGCAGCTGGCACCATGTTCGCTCTGTTTGACCCCCGGGACCGGGCCAGGCCACGCGGCCATCGTCGAGGCCACCTTTCGGTCCCGGAGGATCGACCGACTCTCCATTCTAACCACCGGCATCGCTGCATTCCGCTGCTTTGTGAGATGTACTGAATTCCGGCTCCCTGAACAGCCCTCGCTAGCAGCCGCGTTAAATACCAACCACGATGTTCCTGTTTTGCCGTCATGAAGCGCGCTGCTGCCTACACGGCGCTGCTGATTGGAGCGATGGGTTTATCGGCTTCGGCTGCATCCAAGCCACAAGCCCAGCTGCAGGATCATGCAAAGTCCCGATGAGTTCGAATCCCGTTTCTTCCCCCTGGGACCATCAGCAAACTCATGAGCCCTAAACGCATCATCCGCTGCTTCGATGGCACATACATCGACACCAGAGACACACCCGAGCGGCTTCAGCCCGGGAGCACCGTCTCGCGCATTTGCCGATGGCTCCTTCCACCGCTGCTTTGGCAACTGCTGTGGGTGCTCCGCGTCTTCGCAGTGTTCAAGGCGATTGAGCAGGTCTTATAGTCGCCCAAGCCAAAACAGCGACCGCTGACAAACATCTCCCTTTTAGCTACGGCGATTAAGCCCACCGCTAAGGAGACTATAGGAGATAACTTAGTCACGTTAATCCCTCAGGTGGTGTACTACATTAGCGGGATCGGCGCTTTTGGCAACCCCCAGAGTAGAGTTAAGGAGGCCGTAACGGGGAACCCATGGCGTACAAGATCAGGGCCGCGTACTGGTTTCTAGTTGACAACTATAAGCTGGGAGATAACATGTTTCTGTATGGCTTCTCTAGGGGCGCCTTTGCTGCGCGCGCGATGGGCGACTTCGTCAATTGGCATGGAATTATAAACAAGGCGAGCATAAGAGAGCAGTTCGATATAACTTAGTAAGAATTTATCAGGTAAAGGACTGGTAATCCCGGGGAAATTAAGGTAGCAGCCCCACCAGTAAACCGTCTAAGGATACGATATATCAGTGTCTAGGACACAGTCGGATCCCTCAGCCCGCCACCACTATTCTTTATTTACCGAAGCGACATATCCACGATCCGTAAGGCGTATAGTGACTCGGGGCGTTTGTTCAGGCCGACCCTGTCGTTCTTTTTGGGCTCTGTGTGTAATATTACTGTGGCCGTTTATGTACATAGCGATGCGTTCTCTGGCGCGTGCCACGTCAAAAAGGGGCCGCGCCGCGCGGTTCTTTGAACCGTGCTTCTTTCAACAGTCATCAATCCGACGATTTTTCACCACGAAAACCTCCCATTGAAAGCCCAGTGACATTCTGGCCCTTCAATCGAAGGAAGATGACCTGATCCGCGGTCGCGTTTCCTTTATTGTTCCATACTAGGCTCCGTTTCATACTAGGCACTGTTACATACTAGGTTTTGTTCCATACTAGGTACGTATCTGTTTTTCTACGTCAGTTGCATTTATGTCCCTGCGATCGGAGGACCAGTAATCTAGGAGTCGGCCTTCCAGGCTGACAGCAACCTTCTGTGGGTGTGGTTCTCTTTGTGGTTTCTTCCCTGTTGCGTTACCGCACCAGTTCAATAGGAGGTGTCAGAAAGAAGGGGGTTCAGAGGCCCTGGGCATCTAATCAGCGGAGCTGACTGGATACCTGGCACTGCCAGTACGCCAGTGAGCCTCAGCCACCAGAGCGACGAAGCCTGAATCCTGCAGAATAGTCTATAAAGAAGCCTCTGGCTTCCAGCCAGAACTAGAGGAACAGAGTGAACACAAGCAATACAATCACGCAGTTGCAACCCCTACAATTCCACAGAATCCAGAGTGCCGCGCTTCCAACAGGTGTAGATTGTAATGGTTTGATAATATATAATATGAAAGTCTTTATAATAAAATTATTAGAACCTGGAATTAAATATTTAAGATCCTTTTTTCTAATAACGATAAATTATTATATCTATCTTAATATATGCTAGTAATATATGATGTTTAATATTTAGAAGATTATTAAGATATGCAGTTCGTTTAACTGTTAAACGAATTTTATAATTACTTTCAACTCAAGCGTGGGCAGCTCGTCCCTTAACAGCTTAAAGATAAGGGTTTACTCTCGTCTACCGGCATGGAACCTTCTGATGAACTATGCGCTATCGTTATGAGAATCGTGGAGGGTATTCAGGATAAGATTATCTGCTTTTATTATAGCAATTTGCGTAACCCTTAACTAAGCACTGCTTTTAGCAGTAGCACGGGGCCTACGACCGTATTAGCACCTGTCCCTAAGTATAACCTTTCTGCCCCCTTAATGGAGTTTACTAAGTCTCTAGAGGTGAGCATGGTGTTTGACTATCTGGAGGACGTTGCCGCATTGGACGGTATTAACCTGAACCTTAACCCTGGGCCTACTGTGACTGTTGATGATTCCGGCAGGTTTTGGACGTGGGAGGGGGAACAGTTCAGCTAGCAGATCGATTTTTATGGACTGCTCCGGGCTATCTCCAGTAACTCCAATTACAGTAGTCTCTGGCTCGACAATCTGCAAACTCAAGTTCAAGTTGCTTTAGCTTCAGCGAGTGAAACCGCAGCCACTAGGCAGAGTCTTGATCGGTGTGGCTCCTTTGTGAAAGCGATGTCCCAGACGGCTAGAGTATGCGTCCCTCGTCCGTATCCAAAGACTCACCGAGGCATGGTGGTTTTGGAATTGCCAGAGAAAATATACGGAGCTCAGGCAGTGCCTGCACGTTTATCTAAGATGGGGTTTCTCAACAGCGATGTGTTCCCGTTTGGGATCGATCTCCGTCGCGGAATTATCCCGCTATGTTTCGGCCCGATTGCTATTGGTTATCGTTGTGCCAATAACAGCCCAGAGGTGGCCCGCTTCGCTCCCACTGGTTGCCATGCCTCGCCAATGGTTGCCCTGCTTCTATTAGTTGGCCGGAGGCGCTCCAATGTGTGACGCCGCTTTCCCGTATGGCTTTGAGCTTTTGGCGGTTTTTATTTTAGGTTTCACTGAAGCAGGGATAATTTCGCTCGGCCACCGAAGTAGGGTTAACACTCCTGGCCATGATCTATGTCGTGCACAACTACGGCATCCTTTCTGACGCCTGTGCTTCAAGGTGACCGAACGCAGCTTATTTGCCGTTGCAAATCTTGATATTCCAGTCTGTGATAGTTGACTCTAGGATCAACTGACGTCATTGTGAATCTTGCTGTCATCACGGAGCCACGATATCTCCAGATACATAGCGGAATTGGGCCCGCGAATTCTCGCCTTCGGATGCAAGCGGCGTTGAGGCGGAGCCGGTTGTCCGATGCAGCTGTAACGCATACACCGCTGCATGCGCCCTGCGCGGCAGCCTTACGAGTTAAGTCTGGCCCACCGCTGGTCCCGTCCCGCGAGATCGCCCCAGGTGGGAAACGTAATTAACATCCGGATATCAGGTCGCCTATCGCAGAAGCCTTCTGCCTAAATAATATGGGACGGAACCCGGTCCCCCCATGGAGATGGGGGGAAGATCTTTCAGCTTTGCGGCTGTGCCACCGCAACAAAGGACTTCTAAAAGGAGAGATCGGTTATGACAGAATGAAATGACGACTCTGATTGGCGGATCAAAAGATGGGCAGATAGGTGTGGAAAAAGAGTGCTTGGACCAGTAAGGAGTTGGTGGCGGATATTGGAATTCGCAATACGCCTTGCCTGGTAGATCCTACGCAACTGCGCACGATCGGCAATCTAAAACAGGAATTCCAACCTCACAATTCCTTTCTCTTGCTTCTGATCTTACCTCCGAAAGCACCAGAATCTAGCTGATATCTTCGTTCGCTTTGCCGCTATAGCCTGTTGGCGGCGCTCTCTCTACATGGTCGATCACGGTCTTGGCACTGACTTGGCGCGCAGGCAGTCGGGCGGCGGACAAACAACATCCCGTTAAAGTCGGATTGCTTTTCTACCTGCCTTCTTACTTTCTTCCCTTTTCCTTCATTTTTGGAATTCTTTGTTGCTATTCGGCCAGTATCACCATGGCCCGGCGGCGGTTCTTCATCTCGGCCTTTATGGTAGTATTAGTTGCCGCTCTAAGCGGGACAGCACTAGCACGTAAGGCATGCCGTCGTTGCATTGATAAACCCAAGTTGGATATTTACAAGAAGCTGATGATGCAAAAGAATGTGACGGAAAGGTCACCGCAACTATCAAAAATGCCGGCGACATGGCCTCTTTGACGTCATGCCGATCAATTGCCCGGAATCTCGAGTTCGTGCTGGTCCAAGGGGATATCGACATGACGGGAGTCGAAACGATTAACGGCAATGTCTTGGTCAACTTGACATACGCAAAGAGCAGTAAGATTACACCTGGGCGGCTAAAGAGTCTGACGCTGCGGGAAATTACGGGCAAACTCGACATCACAGGTCCCTCGCAAAAGAGCGGAGCCGACACGACCGGCTTCTCATTTGACTTTCCGAGTCTCGAGCGCATCGGGAACGTATCGGTTGGAGGATCGTTATCGTTCAATGCGGACGACATGATGCCCAAATTTGGATCGAAAACAAGCTCGGTAGCCTACTTCAACATCTCGGGGGCTCGGGGAAACGTAGTGTCGGACGTGGAAACCGTATCGACAGAGTTCAGATCCACAAGTAACCCGAATCTAGCCAACGTTTACCTTCCTAACCTTGACTACGTCAAATCCCTCCTGCTCAACGGCAACGGACGCCTCCAGAGCATCCGCTCCAACGTCACGGCCGCTGTCCGAATTGAAGTATCCAAGAACGACCGCCAATCGAGCCTCGACCTTCCGCAGCTACGTGTCCTAGGCGCTGCCGGCAGCGAGACTACGTCCGCCAAGAAACCAATATGCGCTAATTTCCACGACCTCGCCGATCTCAAGCTGCCCGCCCTCGAGAAGACCATCAGCGGACCTGAAAGCACAGGCGATATTGAAATCGCCGGCTGCAGCTTCAGCACACTCGAGCTGCCTACACTCCAGTCCGTCAACGGCTCCATGCACCTCGACGGCAACAAGCTCCTGACTGGCCTTGACCTACCCCGTCTCGAGTACGTAACGGGCCGCCTCGCGCTCACCGGCAACGGGCGCCTGGGAAGCCTGCGCGCTAATATGCTCAAGCGTGTCGACTTGGTCTACCTCACGGGCAACTTCTCCAACGTCGAACTGTTCTCGCTTCAGCACGTCGAGAATGGCTTCCACATCGACGGCGACGCCTCCATGGACTGCTCGTGGTTCACCGACAACATTCCTGGTAAGATCCTCGCCAACGGGAACTACTACTGCCAGGGCAACGACACGCGGCCCGACGAGCCTCGCAAACCAACGACGCCAACGGAAGTGCCCGATACTAGCCAGGGACTCACGACGGCTGCCAAAGCGGGGGTCGGAGTTGGTGTTGCCGTGGGAACTGTCGTGCTGGTTGGTCTCGGCGCGTGGATATTGGCTAGAAAGCGACGGCGACAGAAAAAGCAGTCTGAGCTGGACCTCGAGGTTACGACCGGTAACGACAAGCCCAGCAGTGTAGAGACGATAAGGTCGGAACTCGAAAGTGGGCTGGTGGGGGAGGCGAGGAGGACGGCGGAGATGAGTTCACCGATAGTAAGGGGGGAACTGCCAGGGTGAGAAAGATAAGCAGGGAAGAGAAGTGTCGCCGCTTTGAGCGCAAAGGTTTCATGGAAATTATACGTCGGAAATCGTCACTTTGGTTGGTCCGAAGGTCCCTCTTGATGGGTGGACCGTAAAATCTTGACATTGACATCTCACCGCACATGAGATTAACTGATGTGGCCTTTTGTTTACGGTTTACTTGCTACGGCATGTGCTGCCGGGTGGAAAATGCAGAGGAAGGTGTAGGGTAACCTCTGAATGCGGGACAGCTAATGTATGCACCAAAATGAATATGTCGCAATCCTCCTGCCAAGTAGGATCCAAACGAGACCACTGCAGCAATGGTGACAGACCAGCAACCCCTGGTGCTCCTGGAGGTGGCCTCGCAGGTTTCCCGGGAGGTCAATAACAATCTCGTTCCCCAAACCGAAGGTCAACGAAATCATACTCGGCCTCAAGTCGATCCAGCAGAGCTCTCATACAGTCCGTGGTAGGTCCGGGCAGTGTGGCCGCACCCGGATGGCCCAGTTTTCTAGTCAGGAACTCATACATGCCACCAATCCCTTCACCCTCCACACGGCAGCAAATCTCAGCAATGGCACTCGGCCCATCGTCAAGCAAAGTGACAGCCTCGGCGAAGGACGTCACAAACTCATCAGGGATGCGTTCCTTGCGCATCTCGGGGACTTCGTTTCCGCCAAAGGTGTGCTTGCTCTTCAATGACGTGGCTGACGCTGACCAAATACAATGATTGGCCTGGCTCGTACTATGCAACCTCTGTCCCACCAGCTATCTCCATCTTCAACAACTCTATCCACGTAGACGGGCCAGCTGTGAGGAATAATATTGAAGTATGCTTCATAGCTCCATTCTTGTTGTGGGTTAGCCTGACGAGTGGTGTAATCCCGAATAATGCTTGCGGCTAGTTTTGACAGTTCAATTTTCGCCAAGTTAATTCCGGGACAAGTTGCGTAACCAAGCCCAAACTGGGGACAAGAGCGTCAGCTGCTAGTCTCTAGGGGCTTCTTCAGTGCTCTTACTGGGATGTAGAACTTGTTGAGCTCAGCGCTATTCTCCTTGAGCCATCGATCCGGGTTGGAAGGCGTTTGCATCGGCGCCCCATATTCGCTTAGCTCTCATCATAGTGCTGTGAAGATTGCCCATCTTAGCTTCTCGTCAAAGTTGTATACCACGACCTTATTTAGCACCACTTACTACGGGTGTATCAAAAGACCAGCTCCCTCAGGTAAGACGCGATCGCCAAGCTTCGTCCCTCCCGCGGGGGCGACACGTAGAAGTCCAGTGCCGAGAGGGCCGAAAAGGCGCAGCGACTCCTTGATGCAGGCTTGCAGATATGGCAGTTCTTGGGCGTCCGCGAAGGATACCACCTTGGTGTTGCACTTCCCTCGAGTTTGTGCCACTTTCAACTCGTCGCGACATCGATGCCACGCTGCAGGACGGTGGATCAGGTGATACACGGAGCTCTGCATCCCAGTTGACATGGCATCGGTCCCGGCGATCACACCTACTGTGTAATGTCGCCTGGGCCTAGTGACTTGGGGTGGTGGTTGAGGTTCGCGTTGGCGCGGCATTCTGAATCCGCAATTTTGGTCATCAGGGGCGAAGCCCCTGAATCGCGAATTGATCGCAGCGTGACCTGTGCGCTGCGCTCGCCCGCACCATCAAAATCTTCGCTTCGCGCGCTGCGCGCTCTGTATTCTAAAACAAAGGAATCACTTCTTTTGGCGCCCCCATTGCGAATCAACAACAGTGGCCTTCGGCCACAGCGTTTTTAGTAGGTGTGGTGTGTTCTTGTTTGTGTTGTTGGGCCACGGGGGACTCAATTCACTAGGCAAATGGACTTGTTGTTGTGCAAGGAAGCTATATGGGGACACCGTGGTGCCGGCTATTTTATCGTGGGCGGCCCGGCTATAGTCCGGGCTTGGCTCTTCTGGGTTCTGAGGTGTGGTGCCGTGACACCTCGTGGCTATAGGCCTTTAAGCACAGCTTTCGGCCTTCCTTCAGCTCTGAAGCGTAACTCTCACAGCCAGCGGCTACGCTATTCTCTCCTGAGCGTTCCTTGAAGCCTTCTGTACTACAGAAGGCCATTAGGGCTCTCTAGGCTACCACAACGGCTTATAGAGCGTTCTAAGAAACAATTCTTTAACTCTACCACTAATAAAACCACTTTCTTTTCTTTAGTAAACTCCTCAGTATACCCTAAAGTTTTAGTTACATACCCTAAAATGGAAGGGGCTAAAGATAACGTCTAGATATAAATGGTCGTGTTGTCTTACCTTAGAATATAAGTTTACCACCCGGTAGTGCTAAATCAATAACACACCTCTAGCTGGTTCGCTATACCAATTTCCTAGACGATCCACGCCCTGCTCTACTCGTCCCTGAACAAGGGTTCAACCAGAGCACAAGGCAGCTTGTACAACGTCTCTTGTAAGAACTGCTCAGAGCTGGCAGGGGGAGGAGAGTGCAGTATTTACATGGCTTAAGTTCCTTGACCTTATGACAAACCCAGCTAGACACTTTGACGCACCCAGCAAAACCAATAGCGGCTTTTTTGCGACAATCATGATGAGCAACTGCAGGCAAGTGTAGTGGGAGATATAAGAAAAGAAGTATTCTCGACACCATAGTTTTGGAATCCGAGGCGAGGCCTATATGGTCCTTGATAGATAGATTCGGAGAAGCTTAGTTCTAAGATGTGAATCTCTGAGTAGATCTCCAAATTAAAGGACGGTAATTTAGCCGGCCGGCTGCCTTCAGCCCTGAATCCCTGAACTTTACCAGTGTTGTAGACAACGAATAATCATCTCAAATAATCATGATGAAATATTCAAGGCAATAACCAATTAACAAGCCATCTCACTCCTAGCTCGGGCTCGGGGCATCATCGCAAGGATACCGATCCAGGACCAACTCCGTCTTCGCACCACCTTCAACATACCATCCCAACCTCTTGACATACTCCACCAAGCCATCGTGCACCTCCTGCGGATAGACAATCCCCCCGGCATTAGGAGGGTTAAACTTGAACGACGCCTCGACCAAGTTCTCCAACTCCATACTCCCCTTCTCCCTCCTCACTCTCCACACTTCAACAAACACCTCATAGCCCTCCCACGTCCCGAAATACCGCGTCAAATCCACCGGCCCATAGCCTCCCGACGCCGTGACCATCGTCTGCCCCCACCCTGCACCGACCTCCTCCGGCCTCCACTTCTTGAACTTGCCTGGATTCTCCGCTAAGGCAATCTGCCTCAGCACACTCACCTGTGGCAACGTCGTATCCCCCTTTGGCAGCGGCGGTATCGTATCCTTCTTCTTGTCATTCGACACCGACAGCGTCGTCGGGCGCGTGAGATCCTCGGGGCTGGCTCCCCATTCCACCTGCGCCTTCCAGTCTGTTTCGTCCGCGTCGAATCTGTCGTTTCTTGCCAGGTCGAGCGCGTCGTTGATCGCCTCCTGCACTGGACCGGTGGGAGAGATGTCGTAGCGCATCTTCCAGGTGAACTCGATGCGCGTGTCGGTGTTGGGCTTGCGCGCGCGGATGGTCCAGTGGTGGGAGCGGAGGGACTGGGAGGAGGTGTCAAGATAGCGGAGGGATAATTTCTTGGGAGGGGCGGCGGTGTAGTCGGGGTTGATGTTGAAAGCGGCAAGGAGGTCGGGGAGAGGGTTGTTGGCGGTGGTGGGGTGGTCGTCTGGGTAGAGGACTTTGGAGGGGTCGAGGAGGACTTTGATTTCGAAGTTGTAGGGCATGAGGCCGGCAGCTGGGAGTTGAGGAGACATTGTTTGTGGGTGAGAATGGTTCTTTGGCTAAGGTTTTTTCTTGTTCTTTTCTTCTTTGGAGGATTGGATTTGAACTGATGCTGTGGTCAAAGTTGAGATTCAGTCTTGAGGGGAACGAGGGAGGACGCGGTATTTATAAACGACGACAACCTCATTGAGCTTACTCTTGGTTTGCTGGCGCTGAAGGTCCGTGGTCTGACATATGCAGAACCAATCAATAGCAGTCAGCAAGTTGAAAATTTAGCCTTAAGCTCAGGAGCACAAACCATGGTACGAGTGGAACGAACTTCACTGAATCTTTTCGTTCATGATATCTGCGTAATTTAATTTCCGTTCCGATATTGAATCGCGTGGGAATCATGAATGGATTCCTCGTAGTGAGATTCTTGGATACGAGCAGGTTGCTCCAGGGGCCGTGGACGTCTTGAAGGGTTACGCCATCTTAATGACGTGACTTTAGATAGACTACGGCTTCAGCATATCGAGTCGCCTATGAGATGTGGCTAGTAAAGTTTGCAGTGCGCGGTGAGTGGAAGCACAGATCGATACCGCCTAGAAGGTGTAATAACCAGCTTCTACAACTATGAGAATGGAATGTTTGGGCAAACAGTAATTCGCCGGCTATGGTGCGTACTCCTCAGCCCTTGCTTTGGATACTTTGAAAAAGCGCGCTGATTAATATTTTTGCGGGGGAAAACTGACGCCATGAGGGATTGTTTGAGTTGGGACGGTGTTTGCCGGCGGTCAAGTTCATGAATTCGGTTCGGCTTTTCAAACGCCGATTACGAAGCTGATAGCCCCGCAAATCCTGAAAGCTGCCTGCTTCCTGAAGAAGCCAGCCAGCTTCTCGCAGTCCCAGCCGCCCCCGACTGTAGCCATGATGGCGAGTTCCCGTCATTACACAAAAAGGAGCATGATGCTCTACATACAATGCAACGGATACGCATGCGGGGGTGCTCGTGAATGCCAATTGCGCCCAGAAGTTCATGATCTGGCACGCAAAAGCAACCGCAAACGTATGATAGTGGTTACATTGCCGCACGGCAGCGGCCCGTAATGTTGCACCGCAGTATAAATGGAGCTGATAAGAACGCCAATGAATGAGGTAGACGAATTTGACCAATCCGATAGATAGATTGACAACGACTACTGCACTTCCCGCCACCGCCACCGCATACGCCGCATCCGGGCTTTTGAGGTGGTCTAGGTGGTGTTGGATGTGAGATTGAGCCGAGCAGGTCAAATAAGTCACGAAATGACCTACTGGGATTAGGACAAAATCAAGTACCTGGTACGCTTTTTAGGTACCCAAACTCCTCAACTCCCAGGCTCTTCGCTTCGATTTACTTTTTGTCTCAAGGCTCATACAATGCGACGCAAGTCATGCCTATATCTTGGCCTCGGAGTTTTCTTGGCACTTGCCATCACCATTCCCCTCATCGCGGTTGAAGGGGTCAAGAAATGGACCAATTCGGGGACAGAGAGTAGTAGCCGTTAATTCGCAAACAGTGGCACGATACATTTGACATCAACACTGATTGGGAGGTCTCATGGCCTGACACAGGGGTTACACGAACGGTAATGAAACAAGTTGACTTTGGCCGGTCGCTGCCCATAATATGACATCCAGCAAGCTTACAGTAGTTGACCTCCTAGTTTGTATTTAACGTGACGGAAATCGAAGGATATCTCGGTGCCGACGGGCTGACCATGGATATAGCAGTGCTTATCAATGGTAAGTACAGTTGCTTTACAGCCTGGTTATCTGAGACGAATCTGGGCACACGAAATTTCCTTTCTTATTCGCAATCCTGAGCTGGGGTGAGCTGGGGTGAGCTGTGGCTGATTTGTCCTGAGCTCTCCCTGATTCTTCCCTGAGCTGGGGTAATCCCGTACACCGCCGCCGCACAGCCTTAAAGGCCGCTTTTTAGTCCCCCGACTAAAATTTCCTATTGATGGAAAGCAGACGACGTATAATCTGTAAGTATAGCTCCTAGGTAATAGTTCTAATTACGACGTACATGCGTATTAGGTGTGTATGCGACCCGGCCTAGAAGCCTTATTATTAAAGCTACGCACACCTATACTTACTAAAAACTTGAAATAAACTAAAAGGATCTAATCATACTAGTTCAAACCTATAACATCACTATGCTATGCTATAAAAAGATACGGTATAGATGGAGTCGCTGATGATAACAGTAACGTTACCTGTCTGTACTCTTATCTGGTTGACAAGCTATTCTCTATAACACTATTAGGGATATATAAGCTGTCTTTTAAATTTCGATTCCTGTTAGGGAGATCATAAAGAATTTAGTGATGTGAACGATTAAGTTTATAATAAAGTTTCCATCTTTATAGGATAGAATTCCCGACCTCGTTAATACTTAGGTACGGATAGTTCTCCCACTTATTATAACACGGGGTAACTAACACTGCTAGAGCTTAGGAGGAAAGATAACAGGCGATTACAGCGTGGAAAATGACGGTGCCGGTGAAGTCGTAGCCCATGATGAAGGAATTCATGGCCATGTGGAAGTAGCGGAGGTCGCCGGGTTGATGAGGGAGTGGGAGACGCGGATGAGTGACTGGGAGGAGGTAGGGAGGGGGGTGTAAGGTGTGTGGATGGTGATGGGGGTGGAGGTGCCCGAGGGGGGGAGGTAGATTGCTTTGAAGGGGGTGGACTCGGACATTGTGGGTGTTGGGTTTTAAGGGGGTGGTGAGGGTGAGGGTAAGAGTGTTGGATTTGTGGCGAATTTTATGATGTAGTAAATACAGACTGGTTCCTGCTGTTTATAGCCTTCAGGAGAAGGCTAGGTGGTGGTGGTGTTGTTATCTTGGCTTACAAACCGCAACCGGAATTCCGTACCTGAATTCCAGACCTGCAGGTCTGTTGGTGGCTTAACGAGATGTTGATTCCGATCCAGCCAATAGGCACCCGAGCAATTGGTTGGAATTTCAGAGCAGCTAGTTGGAATTGCAAAGCATTTTGCCGGTGATGGAATTTGTGGAGAGTCTGACTTGACATTGAGTCTCCAACCGCCGCTCTCGGCGGACCAAAACGATAACTGTTGGCAACTATTAATTCGCATGTCTAACGAGATTCTTTCATTCGGGTATTTGCTGTCTTCCAAGTTTCCCTTCTGGGTTTCGGCCAATAGCGGGGTGAATCCAGGACCTGATTTGGGTGGTTTCGGTTCTGAATACTTTTGTTGTTTGCGGGAGGATTGTTGCAGAGCTGAGTCTGGATGTAATTAACTGCTTTTTTTGGGCCAAGGGAATTTCGCAACCTGTTGGGCAGAATGTCGGCTTTAGCTTTAGTCAACTTCTTCAATGGTGTTTCGTGCCCTTCAATAGCAGCATGACTTGCGGATTGGGCAAGTTTATCAACAAGACATGTAGCACCGCGCCTTTACCACATCGGTCCTCATTCGTGCACTTAGCGGTTGGCCCCACTTATCTCCAAGCCAGAGAAAGAGCGATAGTGGCCTCGGATAGGTTCCTGACCGGCAAATGGGGGGTCATCTGCATTCCGCCGACCTCACAGAGTCGGCCTCAACCCTCCACTTCGGATTCCGCGCTGCGGGGTTCGGCAACAGCACAGAAAGCCCGCACCAGAGCCTTGCCCAGGCTCTGGCATCCCGCATGCGGCCCGGCGCGTGGAAGCGCGTGGAAACACGCCTGGCGCGATTGCGATGGCTTCCCAACATCATGCCGCTTTTGTCTCAATCAGTACTTCCCAATGGAGGTCGTGGGGCTCGCAGCAGCCGTGATATCCATCGCCAAGACGGCAAAGACCATTGCGCACTTTGCCGACCAGCTCTACGATGCGGCCAAAAACGCGCCCAGGATTCGCGACCACATCTCCAAATCGGCGCTCTCGCTGCGGTCGTTTAGCACCACGACCCAGACGGCCCAGCTCGCGCTCAAACACCGCTTCCCCAACGACCCTGACTCTCCGGTGGTGCGGTACATGGTGAATTACAACCTCATGGGCGATCTTCAGCAGGAGTCGCGAAGCCTTCGGGAGCGAATCAGGAAGGTGGAAGGGGGCGTCTCCAGGGTGTGGAGCAAGTTTGACATGTTGACGAGTTGGAGGTGGTCCCGCGTGAAGCCTAGCATTGACGAGCTCACGGTGCCCATGGAGAGTCTCAAGAACTCGTTGACGCTGATTGTCAACGTTATCGTTCTGGAATGTCTGAGCTCTGATGGGACAACGAGGTCCGCCGAGGAGCTGGAAAGGGAGATGTAAGTTGCCTTGCACCCATCTCAAAGTCAACCGCTGACCTGCGTTGGGTGTTTCTTCTTTAGCGTTTTCCTGAAGAGGATCATTCGGTCGCAGATCGAGACAATCAGACAGTTGAGAGAGGACCATCACTACATTCCCATTATCTCGGAGAGCCCCGAAGCGGCTGTGGCGGATCCCCAACTGAGACTCTGCCACCTCGCTTCCAGCATGGCCGAGACAGAAACAGCGCCAGAATCCTCACCGGAGACTTTCCGCTTCTCCAAACCGAGGAGGCGTCGGAGCGACATGTACGAGAACGGGCACTCGTCCGCCGGGCGACGACAGAGTCAGCGGCTAAGCGAGATCCCACGTTCGCCGAGGGTGCAGTTTGAGGAAGATGGCCCATCAGCCAGCCGCCCATTGGAGAAAAGCTCGCGTCGGGAAAGTAGGCATTCAGTTCCTGCTTCGGTGGCCAAGGAAGCCGAGAAACAAGCGGTGCCAGCGGAAATCTTAGCTCTAGCTGCGCTTGCGCCCGGCACGGTTCGGCGCGTGTCGAAGTTTGAGTCCCTGCCGGACAAGGAAGATGAAACACCGTCCGAGGCTGTCGAAATTCTGCCGCAGGAGTCGCCGGTTCAGGAGGGTTCTATCAAGTCCCTTCATGTCATTGGAGAGATCAAGCCCCCTCTCGAGAAGCGGTCAGTTCGGTCGGTCGAAGCGCCCACGCCTGATGCTCAGCCGATTTTTGAACATCGGGAGCCCGAGAAAGAGCCGGAAGAAGAGTCGGAGGATCACCGGGCCGAGGTTTTGGTGGCCGAGCACTCTTCAGTGAACGAAGACAGCGCGATCAACAGCCGTTGGGCGACAAAAGCAAAGGCTGGGAACCCCAACAACCAAAAGGTCGAGAAAGTTGTCGTTGAAGAGCACTCTGATCATGCGGCTGAGCCCCTTGACACCATCGTGCTCCAAGACAGACCGCCGGCGGAAGGCCGTCTGGTGCAAGACGGGACAACCATTCATCACCTGGAGGAACGGCGCCCGAGCGACTTGAGCTTGCCCAACCAGTATTCTCTAGGTGAAGTGAATGCAGACGCCGGAAAGGTGCCCAATCAGTATTCTCTCGGCGAAGTGACACCAGCCGCCGAGAAAGTACTTGCTAGGGAACGATCAGTCAAGACGGGCATCTCAAAAGAACGTCCAGTCATCAACGGCGCAGCTGAAGAGTGGAGGGCGAAGGCGAAGTCATGGGGGAATCGCCGCCAGTCTACAATCGATGGGCGTAGCGAGCGACGGTCGGTGGAGAAGGTCCTACCGGAAGAACGACGGTCACTTAGTGATCGCAAACTTGTGCAGGAGGAAACCTCCAGCAGGCGGTCGATCAATGCACAAACTGTTGAGGGTCGACCAGTTGGAAGAGTGCCGAGTGAAACCGAGGGCCGCCCGGCTGGTGAGATCGCGACTGACGCAAAGACAGCCCGTCATGGACCGGCGGTTCTGGAAGAAGAGTCGGCCAGTAGAATGCGAGAAGACAAAGGGTCATCCCACAGCCAACCAGCCAGAGACAAAAGAACCAAGAGGCGATCAAGCGACAAGCGCCTAGCCGACGAGATACAGCCGAGTCCAGAGCAATTAGCGCAGCAACGGCTAGTTCCAGGCCACTTGGGAAATGAGTCCTCGATGCGAGCGATTAGACGAAATGGAGTCAAAGATGGGGACAAAATGCGTGGCTACATCAACATTGGGTCCCTTCAACACCAAGAAGCGGTAGCCCATGTCGACCGAGCCATCCGCAAGAACTTGATCTCACGCGCCTTCGCCAACGAGCTGCAGCTCGAGATCCAAGGGAAGCCCGGGGTTTTGTTTTACGGCAATGAGTCAATGTCGAGCGACGGGGCGGTGACATTCAGCTGGGGGGATGAGGAGGTCACTTGCCATGTCATTGACAAGCTGAAGAAGCCCCTGGTTTTTGGGAGGGATTTCCTGACGGCAGAGAGGAAGGGGATATAAATTTCAACACTGAATTTCCACGACAAAACAATGAACGATCCAGTACTCCCATATTCGCCACTACCAACCGCCCCAGCTCAAAAGCCCCTGTGACGTCATATACAAGCCAATGGCCACCTTCTAGTCGAGCGTCAGGCCGCCCCACAGCCTGCTGGGCGGGATGCCGTCCTCCTCCCCAGGGAAGTTATCAGCGATGAAGACATTCGACGCCGTCACGTACGTGGCCGTGTCGGTGGCGTAGTAGTCGGACATCTTGCGGGCGACGGCGTTGTCGGCGCTGGCGCTGGGGGCGACGGCGTCCATAAGGGCGTTGCGGACGTAGTCCTGGAAGCGCTCGTCGGTGAGGATGTTGGAGTTGGCGGAGGCGGCTGTCGGGGACGGGTAGGTGATTTGCTTGTAGGCTTCGGTGTCGAAGGCCTTGACGATGGCTTGGAGGGAGACGATGCGCTCTTTCTGTTGGGGGTTGTTAGTATTCTATTGGCTGGAAAAAAATGAAAAATAAAAGGGGGGAAAAGAGAAAAACATAGGGGGGGGAGGAAAAGAAAAAGGACTTGCGTTCATCAGGCGCCACAGACGGTGGTCCTTAATCGTGTTGGCCCAGGCGGGCGGGTTGGTGGCCAGCAGGGTGTCGCCGCCGTGGGCGTCCCAGGTCAAACACATGTCCTGGTACAGCAAGGCGCGGCCCGTCTCGGACAAGGTCTCGTCGACCTTTGCAAAGTTAAGCAAGCCGCTAACCTTAGGGGTCTGGGCGCTGATGTCAGCAGCGATGCGGGTGCGGTCCTTAACCTGGTCGAGGCTGGCCGTCTTAGTGACCTTGAAGTTGCGCGTGCTGTACAGAAAGCCGCCGAGCGTGAGCCGCGTGACGAAGATGATGCCGAAGCTGCGCCGGAACTGGTCCACGCCCTCCTGGCTAGTGAGGTTAAGCGCCTCACGTCGGCACTGGTCCGTGAGCTCCAGCACGCTCGGGTCGAACTCGACGACGGCCCGTGGGAACTAAATACAAATCACGAGGGTCAGCCAACCATAAACTTCACAGATATATTATATAGGTATATATCCCTAGGGAGGACTCACGTTGTACGTCACCGCCAGTGAATTGACATCCGTCACTTCGCGCTTCTGGTTGGCATACGAGTGCTCATGCTCCCACGACGCCTGCACCGAGGCCGGGACCGACGCAGGACCTCCGCCCCTTTTTTGCAGAAAGTCAGCATATCATGGGGTCCCGTGCAACTTGACAAAAAGTATCGGGAGACTCTTCCCGATATTATAGAGAAGATGAGCATGCTCGCCGAATACTCAGACGCTGGGGCCGTGAAACCGAAGAAGCGGAAACCCAAGAAGCCCAAATTAGGGAAGAACGGGCTATATCCATCTGAAGACGAACACATCATGCGGTGGTAGGCAGCTAACAAGCCAGCGGCCGTCGGAGATGATGAGAAAACAGTCACGGCATCCGAGACCAAATACCACATATCATGTCTGCGGAGGAGGGAAACCTAGCTGCAGATGATCGTCATCCTCGAGATATTAGCATTAGAGCCCCTCAGACGAACCGTAGAGGCTGGCGAAGACAGCCAATTGCCCGGCATGGATTCGCAGTTGGCACCCCGGGAGGACAGTCAAGAGCCCGCAGCGAGGAAACGGAACAGAACAAATCTTCCCGTGCTCCTGGACGTCCACGCCGATCTTCTTGGTATTTGGCAGACAACAAGGTCTGACGAAACTAAAGCATTGGCGGAGTCACAAGTGCTTCCAGACGGAGAGCACACACAGAAATCAGAGAGGCCGAACGCTGACCCCCTCAAGGACTTCTGCGTCGACATTGTTGTGCCATTGTAGGTTTCCTATTGGGCCCAGAAAGACCTCCGACTTACTTGTCTTCCCAGCTTTTCCGCCAGGCTCCCAGATCTCTGCGGCTCCATCAACCACAAACTAGGGGGTCCAGTGGCGCATTCTACCCCCAAAGAAAAGAACGCAAAGCCTGCTGTCACATCCCAAGTCGAAACCGGGCGCTCCTGCAAAGCGGCCAGCAGCTCTCAAGAAGGACAAGGAGAAGACACTCGAGAGAGTGCTGTTCAACGAGCGGATGAGGCGTAGCGTCTCACAGGGACCGTCAGGGGCATTGGCTCTCATGCGGCCGGCCAGTGCGACAGCAATCCCAGGGCTGAAGAGAAAGGGAAGTGAGCCCTTGATGTCAATGAGTCCCAGAGGTGAGCTGGGCTTGCTCAAGGAGAAGCACAGTAATCTCCGACGTACAAGCTCAAGCATGAGCGAAGATCCAAAGGCGAAAAAGAAGGCACTACTTGACGCCGAACTCAAGGATGCCATCTCGGCGCTTATGACGCCAAATCGTGTCTTGGTAGTCAAGGAGTTTGTCGACGCAGCTGAGAAGGCATGTGATGCAATCAACTCTGGGCCTACTTGGAAGGCATTATTCAGCATACTTGGCGGAGCCTGCGAAAAAATAGTATTTTGCTCTGCGTCACGTGAATTAGGCACATCACCAAGTTAGGGGCTGAGGTCCTTGGATGTGCACTTTCACCCCGCAACTCCAGGCCCCAGTCTCAACTTTTCACCAACAACTCAAGACATCATGTGGCTTATCAACAACTGCAGAAAGACTCGAGTTTATCCAAAGCCCCGAAAAAGGGACCTACGCAATTCTCTCCCACACCTGGAGCAACAATGAGCTCTCCTTCCAGCAGTGCCAAGACGGAATACCTGCCAACCAGACCGGGGAAGGTCTCGAAAAGATCCTCAAGACATGCGAACTGGCCTTACAGCGGGACCTCCGATACAGCTGGGTCGACACATGCTGTATCGACAAACTCAGCAACGCCGAACTATCCGAGGCCATCAACTCCATGTTCAAGTGGTATTCCGACGCGGCTGTTTGTTTCGTTTACCTATCAGATGTGAAGGCGGGAGACAGTTTTGGTTGGGCATTTGCAGCTTGTCGATGGCTCAAGAGGGGATGGACACTCCACAAGGTAGATATGTAGCAAATGACTGGGCAAATACAAAGATTTTATTGCATCACAACTATCGCTGCGCCTATGATTATCATATCGGACATCGTCTCCAACCGTTCTTGTCATCAAGTCCGTCGTTTGAGTGTCAACATAAGCGATCCCGCCTTGAGGATCACATGGTTCTTAACTTCTTTATAGATTGCCGCGCCATCCTCACTAGGTGCAAACTCAAGATGGAAGTGAAACACGGTGTAGCTGATGACGAGGCGCAACACCATCATGGCGAGACGCTTGCCGACGCAGCTGTTTAGACGTGGATCTCCCTGCTCAGCTTTATGTTCATGTTTTCTGGAAGGCTCTTTCCCACCGGAATTGACTCCAACAGTGGGAAAACCGCTTACCGGCAAGGAAAGGAAAAAATGCAGCTCGATCAAGTATCAACTCCGGCCGAGTCGTCCACCGTTCGGGAATAAAGGCGTCTGCATCAACAAACGCCTTGTGGCCTGCATTTTTTTTCACCATCAATACTGATCAAGCAGGATGTTAGTGATGGAGAATGGGGTCATCGACTCCTCTGCAGCGCATACCCGGCGCACGAACCGAGCATCCGCCGGGGATCCAGACGCCGTCGACCGTGATGCCCTCCGGCGGGGTCCTTCGGGGGGCGTTATTGCTGTTAGGGTTGTCGAGGCGAAGCGTCTCGTTGATGATGGCGTCGAGGAGCTCAATGGAGGAGAGGTCGCCGTCGGAGAATTCGGCTGGGATGGTTCGGCCGAATAGCGGGACGATTTGATCGTGGAGGAGGGATTGGTAGTGTTTGTGCTTGGGGAGATGGTAGAAGCTGTAGGCTATTGAAACCGATAGGGTGTCTCTGTCCCGTGGGAAGGTGTTAGTGAGATGAAGGTTGGTCAGCGGGTTGGGGTGAGGGCATTGTACGTTGTAGCTATGGGAATGAGAGCTAAGTCGGCGTATAAGATGTCACGGTTGAAGAGCGATTTGGGTTTTCGGAGTGGTAATCGTCGACCAGGTATTTCAGGATACATGTTTCCTCGTTGCCGTCTTTGATAGACTGGTACAGATGTTATCAACCGTTCGAGCTGTAAGAGTGCTCATACTCACCTGCTCCGTTCGGTCGGCCATCGCCAAGGTCCAGGATTCGAGTTCGGTCGCCTCACCCTGGATACCCAAGTCTTGGAATATCCCAATTGGCCAAAAGAGGTCTCCTACCTGGCCATATCCAGCCATGATACGGTGCATCGTGTTGAACGAATCTATAGTGGTGGGCTACTATTCACTGGGAATCCCCACATCTCAATCTATGCTCCGTGTCATGAAGGTGCTAGGTTGGTGAGTTCTAGAGCGGATTTTCCCCAGAGTTTCGGATGCTCGTTTGCAGATACGAAAGATATCCGGCGAGGTTTATGACCGCTTTGTAGATGAGCTTAGTATGAAGCCCAGTTGCAATTTAGTTGCTAGTCTGCGTATAAATTTTGGGGCCGCTGGTCACAGACAGACAAGCCTCTGGTATTACTAGCGATACATACGTCCGTAGCATGACAAACGGCGAAGCGGTTGGGAACCCCAATGGTGGCTAACGGCACCTCCAGCGTCCCCGGCCATTATCATCCCGACCTATTACTCAAGTGGCAAGCCCCAGCGTCTACATAAAGGTACTTTAACGCTTGAGGGTTGGCACCTCAAGGTAGTACCTACCCAGCTTTGGGGTAGCAGACCGGTCGAAATGAGAAACTCGCCTCTCTTTCGGTATGTGGGTCACATTCAGTGAGGTGTAGTGCTACTTAATCAACACGGTTTTGTATGGTGTGTACCTTGCCCTTCATGCAATCTCTAGACACAACTACGCCGTCCGATGCATGAATTCGAAGGTAGAAGGTGGCAAAGAAGGGAAATAAGCCGGTGAGTAGTCTTTGATGAGGTGAGACGTGTCAGCTTGCCCGCCCGCGCGGATGTAGTGAACGGCGAGATTCTAGGTTCTGGTGTGATCGGCGACGTAATTCAGAGTACTAGTGAGTTCTGTGAATTGATAGGTCCGTTTTCCATTGGATGATGATGGGTGTGTGAGGTCTGACTGGGCTTACCAGCCAATGCCAAGCCCCGGATTCAGATGGATAAGCTGACCACTTCTGCTTGCATCTGTACGCTAGAATTAATGAGGACTTCACGGCGTACCATAAGCTCCGTCACTCCGTACCGTAGATCCACCGAATCTCCCATAGAAAACCCTAACCCCACGACATCGGTGCTTCCTTTCAATGCTGCTAGCTGTCAGAGCACCGAACGCGACCGCGCGAAGTGCAACTACATCAATCTAAACGCACAGCAGATTGCGCCCCTGCAGCGAAAACAGCGTAAATCAATAGTTTCTGCAGTAAAACTATAATTGACTAGGTAATTTACTTGTTGAATCAGCCTCCACAGCGCCTTCTGACTGGCCAGAATCGTTGCCAGCCGCCCTAGGTGCCTCTTCTTTATGCAACTTCTCCTGATCGTGCAACCCTTCTTCCATAGGCGCCCCCCTTCTTTATGATTTCACATGGTGCTGACGCCGTCGTCATCGCCGTAAGGTATTTCGGCTTACTACAGCGGATTCCGATCGTTGCGGTGGTGGTTTTGGCGGTTGAGGCTGATGTTGTGTGACCGTAGCCAGGATGTTGCGGTGCGGGGTTGACTTTTTGGCTGCAATTTGTGGGGAGAGATATTTCATTGTGGTAACTGGCAAGAATGCATGAGCATTGAAAGGAAGCACCGATGTCGCGGGGTTAGGGTTTTCTATGGGAGATTCGGTGGATCTACGGTACAGAGTGACGGAGCTTATGGTACGCCGTGAGGTCCTCGTTAATATACGCCAAGGTGATCCGGTGAATTATAACCTACTAGGAACACTTGAAGCTCATGTATTGGATCGATGCACACGATTATAGCATGGGTAAACTTCATCCTGATGACAAGGTTGGGAGGTTACGCGATCACTTCTGTCATCCGATAATAAAGTCCCCCAGGAATGTAGGACTCACATCCGGTGACAGATACGGACTACCTAGTTGGGTGCTGCGAGGGCTGGACGAATGTTGTCACCACTTTGGTAGAGACACTATGGTCCCTACCGCACATGCAGTCCCCTGCTTTCTACACGCTGCTCGACCTTTTCGTCGAGTACGCTTTGAGGCAGTATTTCCATTTATCGGGCCAGTTCCACATATGCTTGCAGCTGGCAAGGATTGTTACATTTGCATACACTAACTACGGGAATGCTTCACAAACTGATATTGCCCTGTCGTCGGTCTTCGGAGCACCTTCCATGTTCGCTCTAGCTCAGGAGATTCGAAATACTTTGCGATTCACTAGCCTTGTCTAGGTACACTGTACTTCTGGGCAAGTCGATACGTTGCAAGGTCATTGGGACTGATCACAGCGTGACGGGATGCAGAGCTCATGCTGTGGCCGCAAGCGAACCCAAGAGGTTTTATGAGGGGTCGAAAGGTATATAATTGGTCTCGTCTGACAGCCTCTTGAGAGGTCCCAATCGGAATCTCTCTGTCGCGACCTGAGCAACTTTCAGTTCTAAGAAAACCGCAACCTCTACTTGAGATACCTCGAACAGACCATGGCAGGCCCGAACGGCAAAATCAAGATGAATAACGCCCCGGTTATCATCGGCATGGCGTGCCGCGTCCCTGGGGCTAGCACCCCAAGCAAGCTTTGGGAGAACATTCTGAGCATGAAAGACCTGCAGCGGACTATGCCCGAAAATCGCTTCAATATTGGTGCCTTCCATCACCCAGATAACACCCGCAAGGGTACTGTAAGCCGCCATTACTACAGATGCCCTACTTACAGATAGAGTGTTGACATGGGGCACACAGATCAACACCAAGTATGGCTACTTCCTCGACCAGCCTGTCGGTGATTTCGACGCCGAATTCTTCGGTGTGTCTGGCAAGGAAGCCGAAGCCATGGATCCCCAGCAGCGACTCCTCCTCGAAGTAACGTATGAGGCACTCGAGGAGGCCGGTATCCCCATCAATGACATCCGTGGATCGCGCACATCGGTGTTCTGCGGCATGTACACCACCTCCAACGACTACCACAACCTTCAGGCCAAAGACCTCGAGTACTACCCCAAGTATGCTATCACCGGAACTGGCAACTCGATCCTAAGCAACAGGATCTCCTACATCTTCGACTTGCATGGCCCAAGCATGACGGTCGACACGGGCTGCTCTTCCAGTCTGGTCGCGTTCCACCTGGGATGCGAGTCCCTGCACAATGGGGAGGCAGATATCTCCATCATTGTCGGGTCGGCCCTGCACTTTGGGCCTAACACCTACCAGACCATGTCGGATATGGGGTTCATCAGCTCCGACGGGCGCTGCCGCAGCTTTGATGCCGACGGGTCTGGTTACGTGCGTGGCGATGGTATCTGTGCCGTGGTGCTCAAGAAAGGCCACGCTGCCTTCGAGGCTGGAGATCGAATCCATGCCGTTGTCCGCGGCACTGGCGTGAATCACGACGGTAGGACCGACGGCATCACGCTTCCATCGCCAGCGGCGCAGGAAGCTTTGATTCGGGCGACATATGCTCACGCAGGCGTCGATCCCGACGACACGGGGTATTTCGAGGCGCACGGAACCGGCACCAAGGCTGGCGATCCGCGCGAAGCGGCCGCAATCGGAGCCGTGTTTGGGACACACAGCCGGGCACGACCTCTGTACATGGGCAGCGTCAAGTCCAACATCGGCCATCTGGAAGGCGCCGCCGGCCTCGCAGGCATCATCAAGGCCACATTGGCACTGAAGCACGCCAAGATCCCGCCCAACATGCATTTCAACACGCCGAACCCGGACATCCCATTCAAGAAATGGAAGCTCGAGGTGCCGACTGCTGCGCGCGAGTGGGTCGCGTTGGAGGGGAAGCCGCGAAGGGCGAGCATCAACTCCTTCGGCTACGGCGGTGCCAATGCGCACGTTATCCTCGAACAAACTCCAGATTCCCATGCTAGCGTGGCCAGCGGGATTCGCGAGTCCAGCACGCGCCCATATCTCCTTCCTGTTACGTCGCACTCCCAACAGGCAGGCGAGCGCGCCATCAAAAACCTCGGCAGCTACCTCCAGTCGCAGGCGGAACCCACGACCACGATTATCCGCGACCTGGCACATAGCCTTGGAACTCGACGCTCGCTGCACATGCACCGAGCCTACGTCGTTGTTCCCAGTGGCGTCACATCTGCCAATCTAGCATCCGAACTCCTGGACGCAGCTTCCACCCGCACATGGATGGAACCAGAAATCCCCAACGCTTCCGTCCGCGTCGGCTTTGTCTTCACGGGCCAAGGCGCGCAGAAGTTTGACATGGGCCGCGAGCTGATCCAGCACTCGCCCAGATTTCGTGCCACACTGCAGCTCTGCGACAACGCTCTCCAAGCCCTTCCTGACAAGCCCGGATGGAGCATTATTGACGAGCTGCTATGCTCCCCAGATGACTCTCGCATTTCGCAGAGCAGATATTCACAGCCGATCTGCACAGCTGTGCAGCTCGCTCTGGTTGACCTGCTTGCAGACTGGGGCATTCGGCCTTCCTCTGTCTGCGGGCATTCGTCTGGCGAAATCGCTGCCGCGTATGCCGCCGGTGTGTTGACCCTTGAGGCTGCCATCGTTGTTGCTTTTTACCGCGGTCTACACATGGCGTCTGGCATGGGAGCCAAACCTGGCGCCATGATGGCTGTGGGCCTTTCCGAAGCCGACGCAAAGGCCCAGCTCGTGGCATATATCGGCCGGTTGGTCGTCGCAGCGATCAACAGCCCGAGCAGCGTCACCATTTCTGGAGATGCTGATGCCATCCTCGAGCTCCAAGAGCAACTCGTGGCACAAGGGGTCTTTGCGCGCAAGCTCAAAGTCGACCTGGCATTCCACTCGCACCACATGCTTCCCATGGCACCGGCATACCAGCATGCCCTTGAGGCCAGTGGACTAGTCATCGCTCGCTCGGCGGCCTGCAGACTGTTCTCCAGCGTTACCGCGCGTCTCGTCAACTCACCGTCTTTAGAACCCGCCTACTGGGCCTCCAATATGGTCCGGCCAGTTCGCTTCTCCGACGCCCTTGTCGGTGCGGTTCTCGATGAAAACGAGTCGCCGACTGTGGATGTGCTCCTGGAAGTCGGCCCGCACCCCGCCCTCGAGGCTCCATCCCGCGACGTCCTCAAGGTCTTGGGCATGGACAACATGCCTTACGTCGGAACACTATTCCGCAACCATCCAGCGTATGAAAGCCTCCTTTCCACGGCCGGCGAGCTGTTCGGTCTCGGCTACCCGGTCAACTTCTCAGCTGTCAACGGCCTAGGGAATAGGCTTGATGATCTGCCAACTTACGCCTGGAACCACAAGAACTACTGGTCGCTTACGCGGCTGACAAAGGAGCACCTTGCTCGTCCTTCGAGGCACACTCTTCTCGGTGTTCCGGTGCCAGGAGCAATTCACCACATACCCAGGTGGCGAAACTATATCCGCTTGCACGAGATTCCGTGGCTGAGAGATCACTGCGTGGATGGCAAGGTTGTCTTTCCAGCTGCGGGGTACTGTTGTATGGCGATCGAGGCGGCTATTCGACTTCGCGATGGGAAGGAGAGGATAGTCGCAATTCACCTCAAGGAAGTCCTCATTCGTGCACCGCTGGCCTTGCGTGAAGATAACGATGAAGGCGTCGAAACGCTCCTGGAGTTGCGACCTGTTACCGAATCGGCGAGGACATTTTCCGAGGACTGGCATGAATTCTCCGTCTCGTCGTTTGACGAAACGGGACGGGAGACCCGACACTGTCATGGTCGTATCTCCATCGAGTACGGCACACCACGAGGGTTGAAGTCTCTCTCCAAGGTAGACAGCGCGGAATCCTTGATCAACAGATCAGATCGGTATATGACCGCTTCGGCACTCTACGGCCGGCTGGATGCATTGGACTTGCACTACGGGCCATATTTCGCCCTACTCAAGGGAGACATCGCAAGCGGGCCAGGCTTCTCAGTGTGCTCGTTCTCGTTTGATCCAAGTATTTTTTCGGCCTACGAGCTGGAGGAGCGCACCGTACTACATCCTACATTATTGGACTCGACTTTCCATGTGCTATTCAGTGCTATTGAGACGAGACTCGGGAGACAGATCACCGATGCATTTGTCTCGACATACATGGCCACCCTGGATATCTCGGGTATCCTGGTAGAGCAAGGAGGTAAACCCGACGTCAGGGAGTATACAGTCCAGACACACACCGATATGCCGGGCCAAAGGACGGCGGTCAACCACATCCTCCTTCATCAAGCCGATACTGGGGATCTGATTGTCGAAGCGACTGGCAACGAGGTGACAGCTCTTGGAACCAATAACTCCAGGGCTAGAGCTTTATTCTTTCGCCAACGATGGAGGCCGTGCTTTGATCTCCTCAATGGTAAGGAGGTTAAGGGTTTGGAAGAGCTGATTGGTTTATACGTCTTCCAGCATCCGACATCTCGAATTTTGCTTGTTCTGGGGGGCTCGAGTCCCAGCGAGACATTGCTCAGTCGGCTGATTGTTCCGATAACGGGGTGCCGGCTTTACGAAACGCTTCATATCCTGGCGCCAAATCAAGAGCTAATCGCCAACGACTCGAATGGCCTCACTTGGGTCTCTGAAGCTCAAGGCGCATACGACTTGGTCATCCTTGACAAGGGAGAAGAAGACATTTCGGCCCTGAATGGAACGCCTGCGACCTTGGATGAAACGCCTCCAACTTCGGACAGAACACCCCTGATTCCGAATGGAACATTTCTGGCGTCAATTCCGGTCTTGAACGGTACGCCTGCAACCTCAAACGGAACATATGCGCTGCCAAATTCAAGGTCGGCGGCCTGGGATTCAACGGCTCCCGCTCTAGTTGGAGGCATTCCATTCAGCGCTATACAGCACGCGTTCGCCAAAGAAACCGTTTTAATTGCTCAATCGGATCTACAAGGAGAACACGAACGCATCGCCTCGGCATCGGGATGGATGGCTTACCGCGCACCGTCAGCGCTCCAACCAACTTCCTTCACCATTGTTCTCCCCTCAGACCCCTCAATCCGCACTCAAACAATCCTCGCCAAGTTCAAAGCCCAACAGCACGTGAAATCCGTGATAACCACCACGCTCGACCTGATCCCCAACAACAAAATTAATACAGAGTATGTCGTCGTATTGGCCACCCTCGATGCCCCATCGATCGATACCGCTGCCCTATGGGCCGGCACCCGCTACCTCCTAGCCCTCGAAGACACTTCCATCATCTGGGTAGTGAACGGTGCAACCATGAGTGCAACCAGCCCTGAAGGCGCCAAGATCCTCGGCCTTCTTCGTGTTGCGCGAAATGAGAACCATGCTTCCCGGCTCATCTCTCTCGATATGGAGTCTAGCAGTCCTGCGGAGCTGATTGCGGAGCGCATTCTCTCTGTCCTGGGTTTATCCGGAGAGGAGGAGTTCGCCGACCGCGCCGGTCGTCTTTACATTCCCCGCATCGAGGAGGATGCGTCGCTGAACCGGAAGCTTCCCGACGGTGTGGGCAGTGAACCTCGTCTGTCCCGGTTCGGTGACCATGCGTCTCTCCAATTGCGGGTGGGCACGGTCGGCCTGCTCGAGACGTTGCACTTTGCCTCTCATGACTCTCGTTTGGATGAGCCACTGGGCGAGGACGAGGTGGAAGTCCGCGTCAAGGCGTCAGCCATCAACTTTCACGACCTGGCCGTCGCACTGGGGATCATCCAGGATTACAACATGGGCAACGAGTGCGCTGGTGTCGTCGAAAGGATCGGAGCCGGCGTGGCTGATCTGGTGCTAGGGGACAGGGTGGTTGCGTATCGTCCCGGCCAGGGGGCGCATGGCACTCTGACGAGGCAACCTCGAGGAATGTGTCTCAAGATTCCCGACGACATGTCGTTTGCGCTGGCTGCGAGCTTGCCTGTCACGCTGACGACGGCTTACTACTCGCTTTTCACACTGGGCCGGTTGAGGCAAGGAGAGACGGTATTGATACACAGCGGTGCCGGCGGTGTTGGGCAGGTGGCCATCCAGATGGCGAAGAGTGCTGGTGCGCGGGTGTTAGTCACCTGCTCAGAGGGCAAGAGAGCGTTGCTGAAAGAGAAATACGGTCTCTCCGACGCACAGATATTCTCCTCCCGGGATGATTCGTTCCAGCGCGCAGTGATGGATGCGACAAATGGAAAGGGAGTCGACGTCGCCTTGAACAGCCTGGCAGGCAAGCTTCTCCACTCCACGTGGGCGTGTGTAGCCCCCTTCGGTCGATTTATCGAGATCGGCAAGCGGGACATCCATCAGAACTCCAACCTCGGGATGGGTCAATTCCGGAAGAACGTCATCTTTGCGTCGGTGGATATGATTCTCGTCTACGAACTCGACCCCGCCCTAGCGGCGGAGCTACTTCAAGAGACATTCAGAATGGTCATCTCCGGGGAAGTAAGCCCGCCGGAAGGGCTCTTCGAGTTCTCCTATGGCAGCGCCGAGCGTGCATTCCGGTTAATGCAACTCGGTAGGCACACAGGAAAGATTGTTCTCGGCGTCGACGAAAATGAAAAGGTGATGGTCGCTCCACCGACTTATCACCAAACCCAGCTATTCCGCCCCGATAAGACGTATCTGCTTGTTGGTGGCCTAGGAGGGCTGGGCACGGCGACGGCGGAATGGATGTACCTGCGCGGTGCGCGGAAGTTTGCCTTCATGTCTCGCTCCGGGGCCAATAAGGACTACTCGAGGAAGACGGTCGAATGGCTGAAGTCCAAGTCGTCGCAGGTTGATATCTACCTTGGTGACGTCGCGGTTCTGGATGATGTCAAGGATGTGGTTCGCCGTATCGGCGCATCGTTGGCGGGCATCTTCCACATTGCCGTCGTGTTACAAGACGGCATGATTGGCTCCCTTTCGTTCGAGCAGTATCAGACGGGGCTGCGGACAAAATGCTGCGGCGCGTGGAACCTGCACGAGGCAACACTGGGATACAACCTCGATTTTTTTGTCTGCTGGTCGTCAGTCTCTGCGATCTGCGGCAATAAGGGTCAAGGCGCCTACGTAGCTGCGAATGCCTATATGGATGCCCTCATGCGCTGGCGTCGTGAGCAGGGGCTCGTGGGCACGGCGATGAACCTTGGAGCCGTTCCGGAGAGAGGTCTCGTCGCTGAGAATGAACACGTGCGCAAGAGCCTCGAGCGGAATAAGCTGGACGTCTTGACAGAGCAGGAGCTCATGTTTCTGGTGGAAGAAGCAGTTCTTCTTGACAGACCGGCTGTTGAGAAGGACAATGAAGGGCTAGACTGGCATCAACTCATCGTCGGGGTCAACACCAAGCAGCCGGATGTCTGGTGGAGGGAAAGATCCCTGTTCCGGGCGTTGTACGCAAACCGCGCGTATGGTACCTCAGTGGCAAACTCTGGCAAGGCAGGGCAAGCGGCCAGTACCGGAAGTCGCCTGGCAGCTGCAGAAACTGCGGAGGAGAAAGTGGCCATTCTGCAACAGGACTTTATCCAGAAGGTGGCGACGGTCTTGGGTACACCTCCGGAGAGTATCGTTTGTACGAATCCGCTCTCTTTTTACGGTCTTGACTCGATCGTGGCTGTGGAGTTCAGGAAGTGGTTCAAGGAAGCCGTTGATGCTGATCTTTCGGCGTTCGACATCCTGGGCGCTAAGTCGATCCGCGGGCTGGTCGAAAAGGTATCAGCGTTGATCGTCTCCACCGAGGCGCCGTCGAAGGAACGAACCAAAACGGCACAGGTTGATAAAGCCGCGGTTGCCGATGAACCAGCCAGAGATTTCCGAAGAAGCATGCCGAGTACTCGCATCCCGTCGGCGAAGAACCTCGGACCGGCGAAGATGTCGACGTTTGAGATGCGAATGTTCAACCGCCATCTACGCGCTGAGGATAAAGCTCTCATGAACTTGACGGGTGTCTTGAGGCTCGCCGGTCGTCCTGCGCTGCTAGCATTAGAGGAGTCATTTAACGAGACTGTGCGTCGCCATGGTGTTCTGAGCACGGCTTTCTTCCAAGACAGCGAGAATCTTATGCGGTCACCGCAGCCAATCCCGAAGCTTCGTCTTGCTATCCAAAACTTTTCTTCCACTACCGACCCAGAGGCTGAGCTACAACAGGTCATATCCCGACTTCGTGGGCAGGTGCTCAACATTGCCGAGGGCGAGGTGGCAACCATGACCCTCGTGAAAACCTCCCAGGCTGAATATTCCCTCGTGTTCATTGCCCACCATGTGTGCTTCGACCGTAGGAGCTTTGTTATTCTTATGGACGATTGGATGGACGTGTACGACGCCATTCGCTCCGGCCGCGGGGTGGCTACCGTGCCGTTCCCGCCCATTACCTACGCTGACTTTGCCGGCTGGCACAACGCCCTCCTCTACTCGCCCCAGGCACTCGCTCACCTGGACTTTTGGGCTCAGAACCTATCTGGCATCCGACCCGAAGGCAAACTCCTTCCCTTTGCGAAGCGACAGCGTTCCTCCATGTGGCTAATGGGCCGACACTTCTCCCGCGCGACGCTCCCTGGGACCTACTCCAAGCGCCTGAAGCGCATCTGCGCTCAGTTGAGTGTCACACCTTTCCACTTCCTTCTCGCAGCTTGGAGGATGTACCTTTTCCAACACACCCGTGACGAAGACTTTGTCATCTTGATGATGGACGGCAACTGCCCCCACGCTGACGCCGAGGCCGTCATTGGGTGCATGGCCAACCTTCTGCCCTTGCGCTTCCGAGCCACCTCTGATGCGACAAGCTTCGAGGATGTCGTCCGTTCAACGCGAGACGTGACGCTCGAAGCGCTCGCTCACGCGACGGTGTCATTCGACGATATCGCTGATCGAGTGCTCGGGGAGAAACGGCCGACGGGTTTTATGCCCCTGGGACAGATTGCTGTCAATTACCAGATGCATGGCGCACCATGGTCGTACAAGCATGCTGATTTTGAGCTGAAGGTTCAGGAGGTGCACAATATTGGGCATCCGTCGGATCTGCTGTTGGAGGTTGTTGGGGCGGCCAAAGGTGAGCACGAGTTTATCGTGAGGTATTCGACCGCGCTCTACAAGCCGGAGGATATGGGGAGGTTTGCAACGAACTTTGCGAGGTTTGTTGCTGGCATGGTAACGGATCACCGGCAAGCGGTCGGGGAGGTGTTGGCGGATGGTGAGCGATGATAGCTGGCATCCAGCTTACACAGTCCGCTTTGTCTCTCCGGCAAAGCAAAAATATTTGTCTACGATTTCAGCGAATTTGTCTGCAAGGGGTTCAATTTCTACAAGTCATCGGGATCCCGGACTATGTAGCTTTGTTCTGCGGATTTCAATTGCGTAGAGTGACTGCGAGCATATATCTCAAAACAAGCAGTCATCCAAGACCTGTTCGGAATGAAGAGTACGCTCATCTATAATTTTTAACCACTGTTGATATTTATCGATACCGTAGTGGGACTCTGAGGAGGGTGATATTGATTGTTTGTGTTGCTAATAGCTATAATGACTGTTACATGAGACGAATCTGGGCACATGAAATTTCCGTTTTTGTACCTCGCTTACGTGACACTGCTCACCCCGGCTCAGGCCCGGCTCAGTCCCAGCTCAGTCTTTGCTCAGGATTTGCTCAGGATTGCTCACCTTTTCTCAGGATAAGTACCATTTTCGGCACGCTGCGCCGCAGCATGCTAAACTGCTTCAACTCGAGCCGAGTAGGCCCAGAATTGGTCACATATATAAAGATGGCTAAAATTAGTCCTTATCTTAAAAACGAACAGCCTCGCCTTTACGTCTTGTATTTTTTCGTATTGCCTGCCTAACCCCTGGGGACTTATGTGAGAAAGAAAGGGCTCTGGCGAAAGGTTCAGAATAAGCTAGAACAGTGGATTGGTAATATTGGTCACGCAACGCGCAAGCGTTGTTGCCACCCGCAACCGCATAAGAAATGCGCGCAACCGCAAATGTCAAAATATATGTATTTCTATCTGAGGAATTGATTTATCGCATCGTGTCACGGTGGCGGAATATGCCAATAGAAGAAACTGGCTCAATCGCACTTTATTGTAGCAATCTCAAGCTAAAGACAAGAGGAAGGGAAGGAAGCTTGATGAATTGATTGATTGAGCGTTTTCTAGAGCAGGTTCTCTCGGCCGAAGGCCGGGGGGGATCTAGTCCCTCAACCACGCTACTGTCCGTAGCCTTGCTCACCCACTAGTTAGGCTGTCCGTTTTATGAAGGAAAGGAAGCTGCAAACCCAGTGAGCCAAGATATGGTGGGGCATGGCGGGGTCAGGGCTTGCACGTGACGGAGCCAGGCACGTGATCCAGCACGTGAGCCAGCGCCGGAACCGTCACACATCCGTAAGATGCGCTCATCGGCACGCGCATTGAGATATCGATGAATGAAACTTGTCTCTCAACCTTCCTCTCAGGCCTCAAAACGTGTGCAAGCAAGCTAAAAAAAAACAGTGAAAAAAGTAGGTCCTAAGAGTCGCTTGCAACCCACAGCAGCGCTACCAGTGGCTTAAAATTCGAGTGACTTCAGCTGTGGTTTTCATTGGTGTTGACTGTCACGCCACCTACACACGATGTATCATGACCTGCAGATACATATGTCGCCAATCCAGCGTCTCAACTTTGAAATGAACTGGTCTCTTGGTAAGGCGGACACCCCTCCCCCCAACGACATATTGAGTTTCAGTGCCTTGGCAGCAACCTGGTACGACATAAGGTGCCTTAAGGTTTCCAAGCCAGGAGTGATCGCCAATCAGTCACCCTCTTTCAGCTCCTCATCGGTTTGCTCCAAGCACTGCATTCCTTTGTTAAACGGGAATGCCACTTCGTGTCTACCAACTTAAAAAGACCAACTATCCGGCGATGACCTGCTGATGGTTTAGACTCTAAAGAACGGAATCGTAGAGTGCACTTTACCGAAACCAATAGCAGTAAAGGAGCAAAGGGGCTATATGCCACGGGTAATGTCATCTTTTATTGGTACGACTTGAGCACATTTGCTAGGCCTCGACCGAGCAGTGCGGCTGACTCGAAGCGAGAACGCCTAGGTACCTACTACAGACATAGAACTTATACAAAAGAAGACGAGTTGGCTCAATAATTGTGGGTTCAATCCACCTCCTCATTTCTCAGCAACAAACCAAACCACTACACAATCTACCAGCCACCATGTACCCCTCAACTTCAACCTCCATACTCTCTCTCATCACACTCTCCCTCATCGCCGCAGTCAGAGGCCATGTCGAGTCCGCCTTTGGCAACGTCCCCGCCCTGGACTGCAATAACGTCTTCAAAGCCTGGGACCTTTGCGGCGAGCACAGCTGCAACGGCCAGTGGGAAGTGGCAGGCAGGCTTCCCCCAGACTGCATCCCGGAACCGGGTCTCCCTTGCTCCCGGCCGAACAGACCGTACCTGTGCCGCAAGGTGGGTGGAGGTTACAATGGGTGGGGAGCGCGGAACGAGCTGCTGGGTTCTTATTTTAATGACAACCAGCCTCATTGCTGGGTTGATGCTAGGTGGTTGACTATAGGTGCGAGGGGGACGTATGAATGGGTTGCGTTGAGAAGCCATGAGCATGGGGGGTGGATTAATATTGAATTTTCCGTGTCGGATGTTAGTTGTTCGCAGAAGAAGTAGTCTTAGTTCTAGGAAATTCTCCACGGGTCGAATCCGAGCGTATGACACAGCTCGCTCATAGACCGTCTGGGCTTTCGTCTTTATTGCATGAAGCATGGCCGCCAGTGATTTATCCGGAAATAAACGGAAGGGAGTCGATTGTTGTGCTAGAGCAATTTCTCGGCCGCCACGAGAACATGCACGCACCTTCCATCTCTCTCCGCATCGTTTACACCGTCGCGTCAATCCAAGACTTTTGCGGGATCTGTCCAAACACAGCAGCTCCATCATCCACTTTTCTTTACTGATACTATGTGACAGCGGCGCAATGATCACAATCTATTGCGCTGCAGCTCAGCCCAGTGCATCACCTAGAACCATTCGATCGTCTTGCTTCTGTGCAACTCGACTCGCTTGAACCGCCGCCCAGATCATCCCTGCAGTCAGAGATATTAGCATCGCAATATGAGGCTTAATAGTCTCCTATCTCGACGAACCGATGAGCCTCGGCGGAGAAGCCGCCATTGGACAGTCTTGCAGAGGAGGAAGGGAGCAATCTGCACCATCTTGATGGCTTACGATGCCGACTCCTGGTCAGGACGATGAAGCTGAACGGCCAGGCAAAGTTCGGCAGAGCGAAGGGGGCAGCAAGACATGAAGGAGCTCCAGGAACTGTGTATAAAACACCCTCTTCTCTTTGCCACGAACTCGAAACCCAACGACTCATCCTCATCTCAACCTATCAGTCTCTCTCCTGTCATCACCAACTTGCAAAGCCCGCCAGCTAATAAATCCCAGCCATCACAATGCGCTTCACGCCCACCGCCTTCCTTCTCTCCGCCCCCCTCGCCCTCACTGGCTCTCTCATTGACCGCGCGACGTATGACCGCTACATCGCTCCCATCCAGCTCGCCCGCCTCGACGAGTACCGAAGCAGAAAATCTACCACCTTCGCCCAGCTCTCTGTTCTCAACACCGCCCTGGTGATTCTCGTCACCGGTAACATCACCAGAATCCCCGACCTGCGCACCTCCTGCGATGCTGCCTACGGCGAAGACGAGTGCGCTCGGGTCCTGACAGGCCAGTCCCTCTCAGATGTCGCCGCCACGAGGCCCCACATCTCTGCTCGCCACCCTCTCGGCCGCCGCACTTTCAAGTGCGAGTGCACCGATGAGGCGGCTCGTTATTGTGGGGGTGGATGGCGCTGTGCTGATCGGGCCGAACAATGTGACACGAACCTTGGCATCTTTGGGTGTGGGGATCTGTGGTTGTATGTCTGCAACGGGCTTTGCGTGCGAGGAGCGAGTTGAGTTCCCCTTCGGTCATTTGTGTGGGAAGTGGCGCTTGTTCAATCATCCCAGCACTAAGGATTGCTGGGAAGGACGGCTGAGAGGGGTGTGCTATCGAGGGCGCATTTTTCTTTCGTAACCCGAAGACATGCCAGCACGGCGTCAGTCCAGAGAGGGGGTTGGCCAATTGGTCAAAGTGGTAGACACCAAGGTGGAGTTCTTGCTGTTGGTCGGGCCCTAGAGCCATAGATGGGATTTCACGGGAGCGACGAAAGGCATACACGGGGCTCGCAAGGATTAGAATGAAGCAGTCGAGATCTGCAAAGCAGCAAGAACAATTCAAACCACGGCTAACCGGAACGCCCTTTTGCGCCCTTGCCTTGGATTGTAGAGCTATGATTGATGCAGGACGGTGGAACACGAACACGACGTTGGGTCTTGCCTCTCCCAGATGGAAGGACCTCTCCCAGAGCGTCTTGTCCCAGGGGCTTCTGGGAGGCAGGCGAGGCACTTCGCCCTCCACCAGTTTCCCCCGAAATTCTGCGTTCTGTATTTTCTTAGTAACCAACATCATCATCATGGCATTGGTCAACGCAAAGGCCCTCCTCGCGAAAGCGGAGGCGCTTCACGCGAACCAAGACTTTCGAGGGTGCTGGTACGATAACGGTACAGTGCTGGTAATAAGCTTTTAGTGAATAAATAGAATAATTATGTCGCTAAAGCCTTTGTTTTTTAGGCCTTTTATTCGCTGTTTAGCTACGTAGACGGCACGCTTGTAATTACTTTCATTCAGGGGCTTGAGGGGTAAAAAAAACCTATATGTAACCCTAACCCTATAGGTGACGTACAGTCCCTTGACAAAAGTCTCGATCCCGACCCCGCACCAACTTTTCCATCATCACCACTCCTATTCAACAATGCACAACTCTTCCAATTAAATAGAAAAACATATAGAATTCAGAAGGTATATACATAAGAACCAGGGCTTCCAAATGAATTATATCAATATTTGGTATACCAGCCGTCAGCCTTAATAACAGCTTCCAACCTCCGCACCATCGAATCCAACAACCGATTCAACAGACTCTCTTCAAAATCATCCCATACTGTAATTGCCGCACGAACCAAGGCATCGTAACTGGCTTGATTCTTTGGCATATCCGAGAGTTCCGGAAACCGGTTGCAAATTTCCTCTTTGAGGAGTTTCCAAAGATTCTCGATTGGATTTAAGTCGGGCGAATAAGCCGACCAATCCAACAAAGTGACCCCGTTCTCTTCCGCCCATTCCTTGATCCAATCCTGGACGATTTTCGCCGTATAAGTTAAGGCGTTATCTTGGATGAAGATACTACCTGGTTCGAGTATCGTAGGAAGATTCTCTTGCAAGCAGGCGAGTACAGTCCGCGAGGAAACTCCTCCTCGCGCAGATTCAGGGTCCCCAAGCATCGGCCATAACGCGCTGCGAATACCGAAGCCAAAGGCACCCCAGAACATCTGGAAATGGCGAGTAGGCTTTGTCTTTGGCTGGAAAAACTGGGGGAGTAGTTTCTCGCCCTAATAGGTCAGAATCGTTGAAATAATTAAGGTTAAAGACAACGTACCTTTCGACAGAAAACCCAAAGCCCACGCTCCCCTTGGCCGCGGGCCACTGTACTCTCATCGGACACTACAACGCGCCGCCACCACGAGATTGGCTTGCCTACATAGGCTCTCGCGAAGGCCAGCCGGTTTGCAGCGTGTTGTTCCGTTAATTTTGGACGTCTAAGAGCCAAAGAGTGCATAATGCCGCGTCGGATGAGCTCTCGGCTAATTGTCCGTTCGGAGACCTGTAATTCTGCTTCCTCCCGGATTTTTTTGAGCGTAACGAATGGGTCATTGCCGATAGATCGTAGAATTGATCGAATAACGCGGTCGTCGAGCTTGCGTAGACGGCCACAGCGTGGTGAAGATTTTCCGGAAACTTACTGTCGGTATCGTTTGACGATGCCAGAAACTGATCCGCGCGGAACGCCTTCTTTAACCCATAACGACTTGCGCGTCAGGCCTAAATCGAAGCCTGTAACAATCCTTGCCCTCTTATGAGGAGAATACTCTGTGTTGGGTATATGAGGAGTTGAATTACTTGGATTATCCATGGTTGAAAAGATGGTGTGGTTATGTTGCAGGAAGAATAATTTACGCGAACGCGACGCGATGCGGGGTCGGATCGAGACTTTTGTCAACCCACTGTAAACATCCTTAGGATATTTACGGTCGCTAAGGGCACAACTACATTTTTGCAGTGGGGTGGCGCTCAGCTGCTGAATGAGCCACCAAAAGGCCGCCGTAGATATACCCTTAATATTCCACCACAGGTAGCCCCTCTATCATTGCTTGCATGTATATTAGTACGGCCCACCATGCGTATAGTTGAAGAATTCCCGTCTCTTTTGCGTTGCTGTAGTGCAATTGCAGGTAGTCGATAGCGCGAAAACTCGCCTCCGCTAAGCGTACCCTGATGCTATCGATCTCGTCTACCAGGCTCGGTCCTTGGTGCCAATTTTGGTCCCTTGGGCATGGTTTCACACACGGTGCGCCTGGGGAGTTTGACGCCTAAAGCACGCTCAACCAGCGGCCGACACAAAGCAAAGGAAACAAATGTAAGGCAAAGGGGGGGCCTCGATGCAGCCAAACAAAGGGGCCGTTTTTCTGACAAAGCAAAGCAAATCCAAGGGCACCCTTTGCTTTGAATATTTGTCGGTCTTGGCAAATAACTAGGCCTATTCTGGGCCTTGGCTGGATAATCCAATGTGTGTTTCGGTGTAAAATGAAGCCGTTCCGAGTGAAAATTTTTACTTTCTAGGCCGTACAGCGGTTCTCCCTGCATTATAACGCCTATTAACTATCATCAATCGACTTTACCGCCGTGCCGCTGCCGTGCCGCACCATTGACGTTATGCCCCCTTTTGGTACCATACCTGATTCGAGCGACGCCGAGTCTCCAAGGGCCTTTTCGGAGCCGGAACCAGTTGATCCGTGGATTTGAAAGCACTTGGTAAAGGCTTGGCAAATATTTAAAGACAAAGCAAATCTTAGTCAAATCAAATGAACTGGCTCTCTTTCTGACAAAGCAAAGCAAATCCAGGGTCCAGATTTGCTTTGTTTGCTTTGTGCCGGCCGCTGGCCTCAACTCGCTAGTGCTCGCTGACATCAAGAGGAGCGGCCACTGCCCTCCGCCGACGCTAGTAGCGATTCGCAACAGGCCTTCGCATCTGAGCAGCTACCAGTCAGCCGTCACCTAACATTCACTTGTATTTGCCGTGGGCGGCTTCTGCTTCTGTAGCGCGAGGTCCAGCAACAGCGGCAACGCCCACTGTGAATCTCACGCGACCCGATATTCTGAGACATCTCATTATGCACTAGTATACTGTGGGACATCCCATCGGTGCTGGTATATCATGTGCCATCCCCAAATTCGAGCTAGGATATTGTGTACCATCCCAGGGCAAGTACTGGTATATTCTGGGCCAAAATTCGGGACCGTGGCCCAGAATTCGTTACGCCACAGATGTGTGCATGCACGCGTTTTCAGGGGGGATTAACCGAACTTGCGCGTTTTCCCCCAAACAATATCATCACAGTGGCAAACATGGCAGGCCCAGGGGCATTCGAACGCAAGCTACAATCTATCTTCAGCCGCATTCAGCACGATGCGATTTAAGGAACCCATGACAGCTTTTCCTTTGACGTATGTACTGTGCCTATATAATGTACTGGTTTATATTTAATACCATTCCAGTTTTGGTACTTGGATACTACCTACTATCTTAGGGATTAGACTAGGATGCCACCTACCATCCCACAACATGTACCAGTATATACCAGAAATGTAGACACCACGGGTAACATCGAAAGGAAACTTTGGCCGGGGGACTGAAAACAGGCCTCTGAGGCTGTGCAGCGGCCAGGTATCGGGATCACCCTAGCTCAGGGAAGAATCAGGGGAAGCTCAGGACAAATCAGCCACAGCTCACCCCAGCTCAGGACTACGAACGAAAAAGGAAATTTCGTGTGCCCAGATCCGTCTCAGATAACCAGGCTGTTGTATGCGACGAATCTGGGCAAAATAAAATTTCCTTTTCCGTAAGATGCCCACGTGACACGGCTCACCCTGGCTCAGGCTCGGCTCAGTCGCTGCTCAGGATTCGCTCAGGCTGGCTCACCTTTGCTCACCCTATTACCATTTTCGGCAGGCTGCGGCGCAGCCGACGAAAAGCTTCAACTCTAGCCGAGGGGAGTCACGGCAGGCAGCCTCATGGCTGACCCCCCGTGGATTGCTGACAGCCAGCTGCGCTGCGCGCCGGCACCTGTTCAGCAGCTGGATCGCTGCACGTGACCAGGGAGAGCTCTACAGGCGCTGCGCGCCTGGACCTCCTTCCAGCTTGTGGAGGCAGGGCCCCCTTGTGGATTCTTCTCCTTCTTCTTCAACTTTAGATTCTACTATCTTGGACTAGATCAATTGCAGCACCTGTCTCAATCCTGATTATTCCATTGCCGTAACAGTAGCTCGGATTATTTAAATAGGTTCGTTGGACAAGAGGCAGCCTGTATCCAAGTGGTGATTCGGGCAATGCAAAGTATAAGCAGGGCGCTTTACGTTGAACAGTGAGGGAAAAAGGGTCGTCGCAAGTACAGATACAGCAGCAGTGTCACTGTTACTTTACCCCTGGCCCAGTGATTGGCGCGGCGTTGATGCTTCGGGGCCCAGCGGCCTGTTGCCATGAGGGTCGTGACACCAGACAGATTTTGAGTCATCATGTCACGACCTAGCCCGAAGTGCAGGCCCGGCATGCGAAGTCGTGATTGGGCGCAGAGGCACGGGACCGATAAGGGCTATCGGGCCAATAGGAACAGGACCGGCGCACACAGGACCGACAGTCAGTCCAGTGGCGCCCGGTCCCACGGTAGTTAGTTACTATATAGCGCAGACGGTAGAAGCGCTGGAGTGAGGGACTTGGTTCCTCACGCAAGCAATAAAGTTCACTGTCTACCAACTTGCTACTTGAGCTTTGGTTAGAGCAACCTGTGAGACTATATTTGACTATCTAATCGCCTGCGGTACCCTTGCCTCCATCCTTCTCTCAGTTTAGGCGTACGGCCTTGTAATCTGCTATCTTTCGGACTCAGGTTGTAACACATTATCGCCTTAGATTACTTGCGAAGCATAAACCCCTGTGAAGTCCTTTTGCAGGATTAGCAACGTGTACGTAGCCTGTAACTATAGGACTACTTAAATTATACGGTAAGAAGGCGTATTAGCTATCTTTATTCCGTATTATAAGTAAATACATTCTTATATATTTAATTTTATTACATCTTTATAGCAGGAGTCTCTTCTAGCATTACTCCCTTTTTCAAGTCCTCCAACATAAGTAATACTTTATCTAGCCCGATAATATACTTAGATATGATATTTCTACAATAATCCATCGTATGTGAGTAGTTTTGCAATTGTGACTGAAGCTGCTGATGACTTAGGTGAAGATGACTGTTTTCTGCTTCTAGAAGCTCTTTTCGCTTTCATTTTGCATCGTTATTAATCTTTAGATAATGAACTTCTTGAAGAAGTTTTGAGTTTTCCTCTTTAAGCTTATCAATCGTTGTCCGAAAACTGGGTTCTGTAATAGATAGCTAAATAACGTTAATGACATAATGTAGTAGATAACGAAACGCTTCACTTACAGCGGTAATAGTATCTGATGTTGCGAACTCTGAATTGAAAGGTACAGCTTCAAAACGTTTTCCAACCTTGTCACGACCTGGCCCGAAATGCAGACCTTGGTGCCTGGAGGTCGTGATTAGGCCAGTAGGCGAAAACGCAATAAGGTTATCGGGCTAATTAGGAAAAACCCGGAGTTGTGGAGTCCCGGCTTCGGGACAGTCAAGTGTCGGGACTAACCCGGCATCCTAGTGTCTCGGGCCTAGGACACAGCAAAGACAGGATAACGGTAATTAGTTACTATATAGCGTAGACGATAGAAGTGCTAGAGTAAGGGATTTGGTTTCTTACGCAAATAATAAAGTTTACTGTCTATTAGCTTACTGTTTAAGCTTTAGTTAGAGTCACTTATAAGACTACGTTTTAACTATCTAATCGCCTACGGTACCTTTATCTCTACCCTTCTCTTAATTTAAGTGTACAGCCTTGCAATCTGCTATCCCTTAGACTCAGGTTATAATAAACCTCTTAGTAAAGAATTCGGTACGTGCTAATAAAATGATTACTTAAGTTTATAGTAAATATCTTAGAGAAAAACTCCTCTTTGTCTAGTAGAACTTTCTAAGTATATAAGTCTTTTATATAAGGCTTAAGACGGACTTTTATAGGCTTTATCTTAATGCCCAGCCTCTGGCCTAGCTGATGTTAGTAACGTATCAGGAGTTAGTGGTTACGTATTATCTATATAAATATACTTTAAAAGCTTCTTACAGCATTTTGTTACAACCTGCTCTTGACAAGGGCCCGAGGGGGGTCCGGATAAGATAAGACAGAGCGTATAGCAGAACGCCAAACCTTAAGGGGTGATTTAAAGACAGCTTATTAAGCTAACACTCCTAAATGAGGGTACACTGTTATTATAAGTTGCTGTTATTATAATGCACAGAGGGAAGTCTAAACAGTAGGATATAAATAATGTAATATTAGTGTAAGGAACAAAAGTCCCTTATAGTGGTTATAGATATAACTATAACTATCTATATTAGCTAACTAAGAGGTACCTTATACCTTAATTATTATGCTTTTATTAGAAGGTAGTAAGTAGAGTGATTACCTTTTTATAGTTACTTACTTTAATTACCGCGTTTTAGTAAGATCAGAGTAAGTAAGTAACGATTAGTTATAAGGGCTTCGGGTCTTTACACCCCTAGCCCAGTGCGCAGTACCGTACGTACTGCTCCTTCGCACTATTCCTTCTGCGGGAGATCCGTCGGGCCGCCCCAGCCCAAGTGACAGCCTACAGGGTCGTTACAGAGTTAGGACCCTTTCTTTATCCTTATAATCTTATCTTTAACTTAGGGTATCTGTACACCTGTTATCTTTTCCCTTAACATAGTGGATCTGGAAGTGGAACGGTGTTATTAATTCTACCTAATACGCTTATTAGGGACTAAGTTCCTTTATAAGGAAGTACTGGAGGTTATTATAGTATAAAAAGACTTAAACTAGTTCTTCTATTCCACTTAAATATAATGCCTATTCTGTAAAACATTAGATAATCGCTATTAGTTCCTTATTATAAATCAGATATCTTAAAGTATGGCCGTGGATTCCCTTTAATAAGAAGGTAATTAGGTGGCGTTTTCTATTATCTTGGACTTAGCTAAGTTCTCCGCTAATTATGAATTTTAAAGAGTTAGTCTTAACTTAGAAAGGTTTTAAGAAGTTAAGGAGAGCTAGGATTAGTGCTATTACAAAAGTGTGTTTAAGATTATTAAATGCTTTTTATTATTAGTTAGTTTACATAAATAACACTCCTCTACCAGTAAGTTTATATAATAGTTTTATAATTTATGCGAAATGTTAAATAAAGTATTAATAGAAATTTATAAAGCTAATAAAAGCTTATAGCTTAATCTGGGTTTTTAAAGTAAGCCAGTTCTAAACTGCCTTTATCTTCTTCAGTTACATTTCTAGCCACCCTGGGGTAATCCTAAACCCTAAGAAGTTTAATTCTTTAATATAGAAATGGCTTTTTTCAGGGTTTATTATAAGATTCACTTTTTTAAATACAATAAAGACTTATTAAACGTGTTACCGGTACAGTTTCTCATTTTCCAAATAACTTAGGATATTATCTAAGTAAACGAAAATAAATTTATTAAGAAACAGCCGTAATATATAATTAATTATACTTTAAAAGGACGCTAAGGTGTTAATAAGTCTGAAAGGCATAACTTTATACTAGTAATACCTATTATAAGTTCTAAATGCCATTTTATACTTATTACCCTTTTTAATACGCTGGTAGTTAAAGGTGTTTAGTATATTAAACGTAAAATACACCTTAACCTTTACTATTTTTTCCCTTATCTTACTAATTAAAGGTAGAGGATAGTGATTCTTAACTATATCTTAATTAAACGCTTAATAATTAATAACTACTTATAATTTATCCATTCCCTTCTTAAGGATAAATAACACTAAGTAGCTAGTAAGTAACTGAGATTCTTTAATAAACCCTAACTTTAAGTTTTCCTTAATATACTTCTTTAATACTACTTCCTACTTTAGGTTAAGGTAGTAAAATCTAAAACTCTTTAATACCACTTTATCCTTTAACTTAATCTTATAATCTTAAGGTTTATACTCTAACAGATAAGGAAGCTTCTTCTTAAATAGCTTAAAATACCTATACTGTTTTAGGATCTTTAAATTATTAGGTTTTACTAAGTTATATCCCAAATTGTTATTTAAATTATATGGAAGGCTTTCTAGCCCTTTATCCACTTTAGTAAATCTAAACTAAACTGTGTTTAATTCTAAGGGCTTAGTATCTTTTAAAGAGTTTTATACTTCTTTTAAATAATAATTATAATATAGAAATTTACTGAAAGCAAGGTAACTACTTTTCTAATTAATTATCAGGTTATACTTCTCTAACTAAGGTTAACCTAATATCATATTATACTTTATTATAATTATTATATAGAAATTTACATCTTAGTTATCTCCATCTACCTTAATTAAAAGTGGGGATTCTTCTGTAATTTTCCCATTATTGTAAATATATTTGTTTCCTTTACCGTTTTATACAACAAGTGGTTTTTTAAGTTCTTAATAGGGGAGTCTCCTTTAGTTAACTAGTTAAGGGTTTATAAAGTTATAAACGCTCCTATTATTAATCACTACTTTAGCTCTAAGTAGCATTCCCTATTTGTTAGTTAGGTTAATATTAATAATATAATATCCATATACCCTTTTTAGCTGGGTTATAATAACGGTTACTTGCCTTAAAGGTCTTATTTAACCTAACCTCTAAGTGCCTTTTCTTTATCTTAAGGTTTTTGCCATCTAGCGAACTACTGGTTTTCAGGCCTTCTGGAAGCCCTAAAGTTATTTCCTAAATAATTTTATAAGTAAAGGGGTTTTTAAGACAGTTATTAACTAAACCCATTAGTGATTTATCCTCTCTTAAGGGTTTAATTAACTTTAAATAGTTATATATTCCTTAATTCTCTTACTACCTGTTAGTACGCTTATCCTAATTAAACTCTGGAGAATTCTTTAACTTCTTAAGCGCGTTTATAGTCTGTCTAAGCTTATTAAGCTTTAGCTTTCTTTTTAAGATAAACTAAATATATGGTAACCTGACATTTCTATAATAGTTCTCCCAATTAATAAGCAGATAATATTATATTAATAAGGGTAATAGTTTTATAATAACTCGGGGCGTTTATTCAGGCCGACCCTGTCGTTCTTTTTAGGCTCTGTATGTAATATTATTGTAGCCGCTTATGTACATAGCGATGCGTTCCCTGGCGCGTGCCACCGTAAAAAGGGGCCGCGCCGCGCGGTTCTTTGAACCGCGCTTCTTTCAACAATCATCATTCCAACGATTTTCACCACGAAGACCTCCCATTGAAAGCCCAGTGACATTCTGGCCCTTCGATCAAAGGAAGATAACCTAGTCCACGGTCGCGTTTCTTTTATTGTTCCATGCTAGGCTCCGTTTCATACTAGGCACCGGCACATACTAGGTTTTATTCCATACTAGGTACGTATCTGTTTTTCTACGTCAGTTACATTTGTGTCCCTCCGATCGGAGGACCAGTAGTCTGGGAGTCGGCCTTTCAGGCCGACAGTACCGTTCTGTGGTTGTGGTTCTCCTTGTGGTTTCTTCCCTGTTACATCACTGCACCAGTTCAATAAAGCTTACTGCTCTTTTAACCCTTTTCCTTTATGTAGTAAATGTTGTAATGTTATCGTTTAAGGTTTATATAAGTAATTATGTAATCTTAAGTTCTTATATAAGGGAAGTAATTAAAAATAACCTTAAGGCTAACGTGCTAGTTATACATGTAGTTATTATACATATAGTTAATTTATAACAAGTCTTTATAATTTAAGTAGTTAAGATGGATTGTAAGGGTTAAGATTTAAGTATCTGGGATAAGTAGCCTAATACCTTGATTTTTTTAATCTGTGACTTGCTTTTACAAGCGTTATTCCAGTTAGATCTCCTCTTAAAATTTAAATAGAAGTATCCCAGCTTATTCCTTTACAAAGTAACCTTCTTTAAAAAGTTAGTATTTAAGGCCGTTAGTGGTGTGAACCTTTTTATAAAGTTATATCCCGATCTTAAGAGCCCTTACTTTATTACGTATAGTAATTACTTCTTTTTATAAGTTATTTACTTTATTTATAATATCTTAATAAGTAGTTCTTAGCTTTTTAACCCTTTATTAGTAAGCTTTTTTACAGTCCTTTTAGGGGACTTTAACTGTGCTAGTCCTAAATATTCCGTTTTTTATTTTCTATAGCAGTTAGCTAAACTGTCCTTCTTTAAGACTGGTAAGGGTTTTAATCTACTTAACGTGTTTAAAATACTTAAGAGTTTTAAGTAGCACGGTAAAGAAGAACTTCCGTTTCCCTAACTTAATTACTATAATCTAAGCTTCCTTACTTTTTAAGGATTATTTCACTTTTTTAATAACTTAGTTTACTAATCCTTCCACTATTTTTATCATTTTTATAATATTAGAATTAGGGTCTTTTTAAGATTCTCTTAATTAGGTTACTTCTAAATTAAGTTACTTAAATCCTCTTATAACTTTATTATACTTTTCCTTTTAAAGTTAGTCTTTAACGACCTACACCTCTAGTTCCTTAAAGTTTCTACCTTAAAGTTAATCTTTAATAACCTGCACCTCCGTAACTAACTCTCTAATCCTTAAAATAAGGTAGTCCATATCCTAACCTTTATCTCCCATATTATATTTATTTATATAAGAATTATCTTATTTATTATATATTATATATATATATATCTCCTTTAATAAAGTAGACATGCCTTAAATTAGTAATTAGTTTCTAATTAAACTTTTTAAGTAATTTACACTCCCTAACCATATAACCTATTTTATAATAGTTAAAGCACTTAATCTTTAACATATTATAAGGAGGTTTTTACTTTTAAAGAAATGGTTTCTTCTCCGTTAAGTAGCAATTAGTCATCCTAATATCTATAAGACCCGTGTGATAACCTGTTATAATTATGTAATTCCCTTTTTTAAGTTTATTTAATTAATAGGGCGTCTGTTCCTTTTAAGAGTTCTTATAATAGTAATAGTTATAATATTAATTATTAACCTTAATAACTATCTTAACTAACTCTTAAAAGTGGTCTTGGTGGTCTTCTTAATAAAGATCTCTAGTAACGTGTTCCTTTAAGCTACTTTAAAACAGCATTACTAAAGCTTCTTAGCTAAGTTTTATCTTTATAACTTCTAGCTTAAAGTATATAAAGAAGTTAAAAACTAAGGATATTTATCTTAAGGCTATAAGGTACTGTTTAGCCTATCTTAAGGTATCTAGTTTACTAAACTCTGTTTAAAGTTAGTTAATAAAGATGTTAAAGTTATTAAAGATAACTTAAATCTCTAAGGCTTCCTTACGTGCTTAATTTATAAAGAAGTTATTAATTATCTTTACATAGGGTTTATATTAATAAGCTGTTACTTTGTTTAATAAGGCTTTAATAAACCTAACCTTTCCTTCTTCCTTAAAGAACTACTTATTATAGTAGGTAATATAGCTCTGGAACTAGGCTAACTAAGACTTTAGCTGTGTAAAGTCTCCTTTAAAGCGTGTAGGTAAGGGAAACTTTACCCGCTTTTTCTAAGAACCTTTAAGGTTATTATTTTCCAGTTTAATAACGTTAAGTTAAGCTTAAAGTTTCTTAATAAAGCTAATATAGCTCTTAATGTCTTTAGGGAAGGCTTTATTAAGTTCCTTAACTAGTCTCTACTGGTTAAAGTTTAACTTTTCAAAACGTGCAGCTAACTTATTAATAGTAAAGGGTTAAGGTTAAACTTACGCTTCCTTAAGCTCCTTGCCTTTTTTAAAGGTTAATATATTAATAAAGGGAGAGAAGTAATATCTAGGAGTTTAATAAACAGTGTTCGGTTTAAAACGTTAATATTATATTATAACTTACTTTTAATAAGGGCCTGAGGGGGGTCTGGATAAGATAAGATAAAGTGTATAGTAAAACGTTAAACCTTAAGGGGTGATTTAAAGACGGCTTATTAAGCTAGCACTTTTAGACAAAGGTACACTATTACTATAAGTCACTGTTATTATAATATATAAAGGGAAGTCCAAACAGTAAGATATAAATAAATAATATAATACTAACGTAAGGAATTAAAGTCCCTTATAGTAGTTGTGGACATAATTATAATTATTTATATTAGCTAACTAAAAGGTACCTTATACCTTAATTACTATACTCTTATTAGAAAGTAGTAAGTAAAGTGATCACCTTTTCGTGGTTACTCACCTTAATTACCACGTCTTAGCGAGATCAGAGTAAGCAAGCAACGACTAGTTATAGGGGCTTCGGGTCTTTACACCCCTAGCCCAGTGCGCAGCACCGTACATACTGTCTCCCTGCACTATTTCTTCTACGGGGGATTTGTCGGGCCGCCTCAGCCTAAGTGACGGCCTGCAGGGTCGTCACACATTTATCCCTTCTATACCGTCGTTTCGTATTGTTTCTTCACGTTAATGCTATTTATCAATTAAAGTTACCTGGATAAAACTATGGAGAGAGTACTAATCAGTAGGTATTAGTTTACATTTAAACTGGTAATGCAAAGTTTAAGTTTTAAGATTCTAAGTTACAAATTTAAAAGACCTAAAATTGTCACAGTCCGATTTACCCGCTCTAGGCTAAAAAATCGGCCTAAGGTAAAGCAAGGCCTGTAATCTAGGCTCTACCTTAAAGCGACCAGATAAATTTACTCTTACCACTTAAAAATATACCACTTACTTAACTTATATAGCTTACCGTTTATCCGTTTAAGGCAGCTTGCCGTTTTCTAACTTACTGTTTGCCTAAAGTATACAGCTCGCCGTTTTCTTAACTAACCATTTACTTAAACTGTTCGGCTTATTATTATTTAGCTTACCACTTTTAGAGTTTTCTATACTTCCCAGCTAAAATTCCACATTTTACTAATTTAAGCCTTAACTTTAAATCTCTATCATTATCTATAACTTAAAATAGAATTTATACCTGTATGGCTACAGTAACAAGTGATTTAGCTATTAAGTTAGCATATATATGTGACGACCCTGCAGGCCGTCACTTAGGCCGGAGCGGCCCGACAGATCCCCCGCAGAAGGAACAGTGCAGGAAGACAGTACGCACGGTACTGCGCACTAGGCCAGGGGTGCAAAGACCTAAAGCCCCTACGACCAACTAGCGCCTGCTCAGTCTTAGCAGGAGTGCTTACCTATTAAGTATCTGTAAGACCTTTAAGTAAGAGGTGTTTAGTAGCAGGATGCTTAGTTCCTCACTAAGTAACAGGCCATTAAGTAAGGTACGAGGTACCTTTAACTAGTTAGTATAGATAGTTATAATTATGCCCACAACCACCGTGAGGGACTCTGGTTCCTTACGCTAATATTTAATTATTCATTTATGTCCTACTATTCAGACTTACCTCTGTATATTATAGTGACAACGACCTACAGTAACATTAAACCCCCGTCTAAGAGTGTTAGCTTAATAAGCCGTCTTCAGAACGCCCCTTACCTGTTAGCGTCCTACCATACGTTCTATCTTAACCCGCACCAGTCCTCTTAAGGCCTGTGTCGGGTGCAAGTCGTAATAATATAACGTTAGTAATAACTTATCCTTAACTATTAAAGCATCTCTTAATTTAAGCTGTAGCTGATAGCATCTATATTATATTAAGATACTAAACCGACCTAATCAGCTCTGCTAGCTAAGTAAACGTATCGTTACTAAGTTACATTCCTATACTACTATAATAGAAGTTTCTAAGCTGTAACACAATATAAAAGAAGTAATATAGTTAAACAGGTACAACCTAAAAAATCACAAGATCCTAACAGTATATATTATATTCCTAACTATATTATTAATAAATATTTACTGTTAAAAATAAGTATATTATAATATTTAGCTTTAGTAATCGAATTTTACAGGACTTTATGATTTTTAATCAGTTTAAGGCTTAAAAACTTCTTTATTACCCAAATATCCTCCTTAAACGGATAACCATTAAAATAGACATAGTATTCTACCTTTTTCCCTTTAATACAACGGGTGCGTAAGAGTTCCATACTAGGCCCTAGCTTTTTATATTTCCTCCTAATATTTTTAATAAGTTTAATATTAAAAATATTCCCTCAAGGCTAGTAACTATAATTTCCGTTACCTTATTTAATATAAAACTATTTTTTCTATTTATTAAGTAAGTAATTAACTATATAGTAATCTTCTAAACTGCTATTAGGAGTTTCTAAGGTATTATAAATAAGTTCATAGTCTTACCTGCTATAATGCGATGCTTTTTCTACGTTAGCCTCTAGCTCAATTACTTATACGATTTTAAAAATACGTGCTTGAGAGTCTTATATTAACTCGGGCTTAGCTTTAGTGGTTAGTTTGGCTTGTGTTAGATTTAGGCCTGACTTTAGGGTGTTAATTTATAGTAAGCGGTAGGGTTAACGATTACTGAATTCCCGTAACTCTAGATTAACTAACTATATTAGCAATCTAAGCGATAATTCGTTATAAATCTCTAAGAGGAAGGCTACGGATAAGTTAAAGCTTTAAGATTTTAGCCTGTTAAAGATATTAGTAGGGGTATTTAAAAAGTTATCTCGCTAATCCTAAACTGTCCTTATTACTAGACCTAGGTAATATTAAATCGTTTAACGTCGAAGGAGTTTAATAAAGGTTTATCAAGCTTAATTTTAAATTAAATAATGAAAATTCGGCTAAATAGGTATTATTTAAATCTATTAAATTACGGACAGGTTCCGAATTATAGCCCGCTCGAAGTATAGTTCGTATCCTTTTAACGGGCTGATATAGTTTAAACTATCGATCCTTATAGTCCTTAGGGCTTAACTTACGCTTTGTTTATATATATATTTTAATATTATAAACATCCCTAAAATAAAATTAAAGGTCTTTACCTGATCTAAATAAGTAAGGATATTCCAGATACGGGTATACAATGCTAGTTAACCTAACTTTAGTATTAATATAAGCCAATATATACTGAGAAATATAACGTTTCTAAGTATAGTGTGACGACCCTGCAGGCCGTCACTTGGGCCGGGGCGGCCCGACGAATCCCCCGCAGAGGGACAGTGCAGAGGGACAGTGCATACTGTCCAGGCGCACTGGGCCAGGGGTGTAAAGACCCGAAGCCCCTACGACCAATAAGGCGCTGCTCGCAGCATACCAAGTGCTCGCATCGCGAGCAGGAGAGACCTCACAAGCAGAATGCTCGCGTAGTGCAAAGTGCTCGCATAATAAGCACTTATAACACTATAAGCAAGGTATAAAGTACCTCCCAGTTAGTTAGTATAGATAGCTATAGTTATGCTTATAACTACTGTAAAGGACTCTGGTTCCTTACGCTAATATTTAATTATTTATTTATATTTTACTGTTCAGACTTACCTCTGTGTATTATAATGATAACGACTTACAGTGACATTAAACCCCTTATCTAAGAGTGCTAACTTAATAAGCCGTTTTTAGAACACTCCTTACCTGTTAACGTCTTATTATACGTTCTATCTTAACCCACACTAGTCCTTTTAAGGCTTATATTAGGTATAGGTTATAATATAATACTAATGTCCTAGTTTTAAACGCTATTTATTAAATTCCTAAATATTACTTCTCTCCCGTTAATATATTAACCTTTAGAAAAGAAAAGGAGATTAAGGACGTGTAAGTTTAGCCTTAGCTCCTTACTATTAATAAACTAGCTATACGCCTTAAAGACTTAAACCTTAATTAGTAAGGACTGGTTAAGGAACTTAATAAAGCTTTCCCTAAAGATATTAAAAACTGTATTAGTCTTATTAAAAAACTTTAAGCCTAACTTAACGCTATTAAGCTGGAAAATAATAACCTTAAAGGCTTATAAAAGAAATAAGTAAAGCTTCCCCTACCTTTGCATTTTAAGGGAGACTTTACATAGCTGAAGTCCTAGATAGCTTAGCTTTAAAGTTATATTACCTATTATAATAAGTAATTCTTTAAAGAAGAAGGAAAAGTCAGGTTTATTAAAGCTTTATTAGATAAAGTAACCACTCGCTAATATAAACCTTATATAAAGATAATTAATAACCTCTTTATAAATAAAGTATAAAAGGAAGCCCTTAAGACTTAAGCTCTTTTTAATAACTTTAACGTTTTTATTAATCAACTCTAGATTAAGTTTAGAGAACTAAACGCCCCTAGGTAGGCTAAATAACACCTTATAGCCCTAAGACAGACGTCTTTAATCCTTAAGTTCTCCACGCGCTTTAAATTAAAAGCAGTAAAGATTAAGCTTAGTTAAAAGGCCCTAGTAATATTATTCTGGAGTGGTTTAAAGGAACACGTTACTGGAGACCTTTACTAAAAGGATTGGCTAAACCACCTTTAAAAGCTAGTTAAGATGGCTATTAAGGCCGATAACTGGTATTACGATTACTATTATTAAAAGAACTTCTAAAAAGAACAAACCCCTTAATTAAGTAAACCGAAGAAAGGGAACCAGTCAACCGTAACAGGTTACTACCCCAGGCTAATAGATATTAGTATAATAAACCGTTAGAATCGACCTAACTGTGATAAGCCTTAACAACAGCAGTAATAAAAGCAGTCTAAGGACCTATCCTAAGTCTAATACTTTAATTACGATAAAAAAGGCTATATAGCGCAGCACTACTTATTATTAAAGCAAATCAGTTAAAAACCTGTCTTAAAAGGAGGGAAGCATATTAGGTTTAACTTAAGAGATATCCACGTTAAGATAATAAGTAATGAAGAGAACTACACTTAAATAGATAAGTGTAACTTAAGAGACGAGGAAAGAGAAGAAAAACACTAGGATATAATATATCTAGTCCTTAAAGGTATCTTAAAAGAGTCAGCTATAAAAGTGCAGGTTATGGAAAACTAACTCCAAGGTGGAAACTCAGAACCATTAAAAGTGTAGGTTACGGAAGACTAACTTTAGGAAAAGATGTTTCAGTTAGTTATTACAGGCTTTAAAAACCTTACCCTGTAAGCCTAGGAATTAAGGAAGTCTAGAAAGGACCTTAACTTAGAAATTACCCAGATAGTGGAAAGAGTTGAAAAACTAACCCTCCAGGCTACCCAAACGGTAAAGTAAGCCTTAAAAGATAAAAGAGAGTAAATTAAAAGAATTAAATTAAAAAGACGGAAATTCTTCTTAACAGTACCCCTTAAGACTCTTAAACACTTTAAGTATATTAAGTGGATTAACACCCTTACCTTTTTAAAGGAAGGATAGCTTAAATAACTACCCTGTATTAAAGTTAGTATATCTTAAACTAGTACCTTAAAGGTCCCCTGAGAAGGCACGAAGTAAACACACTAACGGAGGGTTTAAGAGCTGAAGGAGAAACATTAAAAGCTAGTAGATAAAGTAAAGGACTTATAAGTTAAGGGTTTTACTGTAACGTTTAAAGACAGAGTAATGGAAATTAAGTTATAACTCTGTAATAGAGTTTACTTCGTTAATTAGCTTAAATATCGACTTATTAAAGAAGATTACTTCGTGGAAGAATAAGCTAGGTTATTATTATCTAAGTTTTAAAAAAAGGTTTAGAAGAAACAACACACACAGAGGTAAGTAGAAGAAGAAATAAAATAAAGCACTACTCCTCCCGTTCCGTACTCTATAACCATAATACCTATAGTCAGCATTAACTACCCTAGCTATAAAGATATACTATAGATTAATTATATATATAATAACTATACTTTTAACTAATATTGTAAACTTAAAGCTCTTTATAACCACTTCCTAAACGTATAGAAACGGGACTATACTGTTATAAAGGTAGAGTTAAAACCGGCTTACTACTAAGTCTCTTATTTCCTAACGAAAGAATTTAATAATAAGCGAAAAGTTACTATAATTAACTAAGCCCCTATTATATACTAATAAAGAGGGGTACTTAATAACTGCCTAGTTATAACGTGCTTATTACATCTTAATAGGAAAGCTAGAGAATGGTAAAAGTAGGAAGATTACTAACAGATCTAAGAGTAAAAAGATATTATTACAATCTAAGCTTGTAAAGCGTATTATCGACTCGTTAAGGATTTTAGAAATATCGTACCGTTTAAAATCAACTGGACATTAAGGTGTGAAAACTTAAGAAAGGTTAATCGCTAGGTTTACTAAAGCTACCTGTTTTTCCAGAAGGAATTAGGAAAAGGTTACAGGCCCTTTAAAAGGGCTGGAAACTAGTAATTTACTAATTAGTAAAAACCCTAAGAAGAAGGAGAGGTATTTAAAGGTTAGGCTAAATAAAACCTTAAGGATAGGTAACTACTATAACTTAGATATTAAAAGAGTATAAACACTATTCCGTTAGTGTTAACATAATAGACAGAAAAGGGAGGCTATTTAAGGTAAGAGTAGTGATTAATAGCGGGAGTGCCTTTAACTTAATATACCCCTTATTAGTTAACTAAAGGAAACTCCTTAATGAAGAGTATAAAGAAGCTATCCCTATATAAAATGGAGAAGGAGGCCTATACCAGTATAATAACGGTAAAGTCACCTACTACTCACTACTTTTAATTAAAGTAAATAAGGACGAATAATAAATAGATTTTAACATTACACTAGTTATAAGCTATAATATAATCCTAAGTCTACCCTAGCTGGAAAAGTACAACCTTATAATTAATTAAAGAAGTAGCTACCTTACTTTTAGTAAGTCCCCCAGCTATAATTATTGTTTAGAGAGAGTTAGAAAGACACTAAACTGTTCTAGAGATATATAAAGCACTTAAAAGTATATTAAACCTTTAAAACTAAACACAGTTTAAGTCAGGTTTACCAAAACAGTTAAAGGACTAGAAGGTCTATTATATTACTTAAATGATAATTTAAAAGGTAAAAAGAAGCTAAGAGCTAATCTACAGATAAGTGAAAAAGTTAACTTATTTAAAGTACCTATAAAGTATAAGAAGTTTACCCTGTTTTAAAAAAAGATACTGTAATTACCAGATTATAGATTATAAGATTACGAAATTAAGTTAAAGCTGGGAGTGAAGCTCCGCAACTTCTAGCCTTACCACTTAAACCCCTAATAAGTTAAAGCCTTAAGGGAGTATATTAATAAAAACCTGAAGAATAGGTTTATTATAAAGTCCTAGTCCCCGGTAAGGTACCTAGTGCTATTCGTCCTAAGGAAGGGAGACGGTAAGCTATATATGGTTATTAATTACTAAACGTTAAACAAGGATACGATTAAAAATCGTTACCTATTACCACTTATTACAGAAATGTAAAAGTAGATTACTAAGGTAAACTGGTTCTCTAATCTTAACTTCCTTATAAGATTTAATTACGTTAGAGTGAAGGAAAAGGATAAGTATAAAATAGCTTTTTAAACTCGTAACGGACATTACTAATATTACGTTATATTAATAGGATTGATAAACGCCCTTGTAACCTTTTAAGGCCTTATTAACAGTGTTCTCCACCCCTTTCTTAACAAGTTTATCTTTATATATTTAAACGACGTTCTAATCTATTCTGAAACTTTAAAAAAATACCAGAAGTATATATAATAGGTTCTAATAGCTTTTAAGAAAGTGAAGCTAACAGTAAACCTGGAGAAGAGCCACTTTTACGTTTAGGAACTAAACTATTTAGGGTTTAAAGTAACCCTTAAAAAGCTTAAAATGTAACTAGAGAAGATAAAGGCAATTAAGGATTAGCCTACTTTAAAGAACTAGAAAGAATTATAAGCCTTTATTAACTTTATAAACTTCTATCACTATTTTATTAAGTACTTTATAAAAATCGTAAGACTACTTTATAAACTTATAAGTAAAGGAAGGCTGTTTAAGTAGACTAAAAGATAACAGAAGGCGTTTAAGGACCTTAAACACGCCTTTATCACAGCACTAATCCTAACCCTCCTTAATTTCTTAAAGCCTTTCTAAGTTAAAACAGACTCCTTAAAGTTTATAATCAGTAGAGAACTTAGCTAAGTCCAGGACAACAGGAAACGCTACCTAATTACCTTCCTATTAAAGGGAATCTATAACCTAGCCCTATAATACCTAATCTATAATAAGGAACTAATAGCGATTATTTAATACTTTACTAAATAAGCGCTATATTTAAGTAATATAGAAGAACCAGTCCAGGTCTTTTTAGACTATAATAACCTCTAGTATTTCTTAACAAAAGAACTCAGCCCATAATAAGCACAATAAGTAGAATTAATAACCCCGTTCTACTTCCAGATTTATTATATTAAAGGAAAAGATAATAAGTAAGTTAATACTTTTAACTAAAGATAGGATTATAAAGATACTAATCCAGTCTTAATTCCCGTTACCGTGTTTAACGAAACTAAAAACAGCACATTAAAATACACATTATAAATATCAGATAATTAGACGCTGGAATAAATTATTAACGTCTATATAAACTTATAAACAGAGTATAATATCTATTAGTAATAATAGGACTTTTAAGTAAGAAGATTAGTAGAAGGAACTTATAAGTATAAGCGCCCTTTAGGAGACTTTTTAGGGCACATGTAAAACTGTAGTAAAGAGTGCCTAATATATCTAAACCATAATAAAACTAATTATTAAACAGAACAGCTATTAAAAGGCGTAAATAGCACGCCTAAACTAGAAGCAAAGCTCTAATATTAAAAGAAACCGTATATTTATAACCCGGATAAATAAAAGAAGTACATTTAGCAGGTTTATAAGTCTTAACTTAAAAGACATATAAGTTAAGCTAAGACTTTAATACAGGCCTAATAAACGTACACCTTCCTAAGAATAAAGAAACTGGTTAAAGAGGTAGTTAATAACTGTAATATCTGTTATAAAAAGTAAAACTAACGTTATAAGCCTTATAAGCTTCTTAAACTACTTCCCGTATTATAAGTATTATAAAGTTCTATCTTACTTAATTTCGTCACTGGGATCTTAAAGTCTAAGGACCCTATTATAAGAGTTACCTATAACCAGATCCTTATAGTAGTCGACAGATTAATAAAGTGGGCTTACTTTTTACTAACTTTAAAGGATATAACAGCGGAGTAACTTACTTATATCTTTGAAAAAAAGGTAGTTTTATAACACCTCTAGCCAGATAACATTGTCACAGATTAAGATAAGTTAATTATATCGAAGTTTTAGTAAAGATTAATGTAAAAAATAGGTGTGAAAAGTAAGCTTTTAATAGCATTCCACTTACAGACGGATGGCTAAATAGAGTAAGTTAATCAGATACTTATAACGTATCTTTAAGCTTACGTTAACTTTAAATAAAATAATTAGCTTAAGTTATTACTAACAGTATAAATAACTTATAACATAATATTAGTTAAGTTAATAAGTGTATTACTATTCTTCACTAATTACAGTAAAGAGCCTAAGCTCCGTTAAGGCCCGCTTACAGGCACCCCTTAAGCCACAGTCCGTATAGATTAAATATAGGAATTATATAACTACCTATAAGCTAAACTCAAGTTTATACGCGAATAAATGAAGAAGTTTACTAATAAATATTAAACTAAGTAACCAGTACTTAAAAAAGGACTTTATTATAATAATAAACGAGTTAAGGGACTAACTCTTTAGGAGGGGGACCACGTCTACCTTTTTTCACAAAACCTGCGTTTGAAACAGCCTAATAAGAAACTTAACTTTAAAAGGTACGGACTGTTCTAGATTAAAAAGAAAGTTACTACCTCTAATTATAAATTAGACTTACCTATTAATATAAAGGTATAAATTAAGGTTTTTCACATCTTACTTTTAAAACCCACCTTAAAGGGAGTTCCTTTAAAAAAGAAGATTAAGATTAACACTGATAAGGATAAGTATAACGTTAAGGAAGTTATAGATTTATAAAGGGGAAAGAACACGTTTAAGTATCTTATTAAATAACTAGATTACAGCCCTGAAAGTAACTTATAAAAGCCAGTTAAAAACCTTAAGTACTTAAACCTAATTACAGAGTTCCACTGAAAGAATCCAGACTAATTAAAGCTAATAATAAGAATTAGAAAAATAAGATAAGATCTGACATCTAAATTACTATACTGAAGAGTAAAATTATTATGGGACTTAAAGCTTAGGAAGTGGTAGGAAACTCCTTAATAGGTACGGAAGGATATTTGTTAGGAACCTTAACTATAGGTTATAAGGACCTTAGACCCAGTAAGGAGGCCAGGCCTCTGGAGCTTCCAGTAAAGCTTTACATAAAAGTAAGCACTGTTAGGAAAAGAAATTAATAAAAGAAAACAAGCAAAAGTCACTAAGACTCTTATAAGAAGTCAAACCTATAACCTCTTATTAAAAGAGGTAGTTACAAACTAAGTTATAAAGTAACTGCTTATTATAAAGACCCCGCTAGAAAGTTCTCCTAATTAAAGGACTCTACGTCGTTAAGAGGGGCGTTTAACCTAGCCTCCTCACCTTCTTAAAACTCTAACAGTTCTGCTTTACGACTAAACGTTTTCACAACCTAGTCCTTAAGATAAGACCACTGCTTATAAAGACGCGCTAGATATGCTGACACCTTTTAAAGCTTAACAGTAGCCTTATAGAGTTATTAAGTGGTAGACTTAACTTATAAGTTAAGGTTCTGCTTTTTAATAAGAAAAGCCTTTAACTTCACTTTACTAACATTAAAAACATTATACTGGGAAGGCTAGTGCCTCTTTAAATAATAATTATAACTATCAGACTGGTTTAAAACCCAATAAACAAGTAGAGGGTTAGTAGACTTATAAAAAAAATAAGGGGACATTTTGCCACTAAACGCGTGTATATAAGCTATAAGGTTTAGACAGTGGTTAGTGCTTTTACCTTATTCCCATTTTAAGACCTGGGAGCCGGATACTTATTACATAATAAAATGGTAAAAAGAGAAACTTACCTTTTAGGTTCTTTATAGGAAAAGAACGTTAAAAAGGGGGAATCGTGTGACGACCCTACAGGCCGTCACTTAAACCAGGGCGGCCCGACAAATCCCTTATAAAGAGACAGTGTAAAAGGACAGTGTATATTATCTAAGCGTATTAGGCTAGGGGTGTAAAGACCTAAAGCCCTTACGACTAATAAAGCGCTACTTGCAGTATGCTAAGTGCTTGTATCGCGAGCAGGAGAGACCTTATAAGCAGAATGCTTGCGTGGTGTAAAGTGCTTGTATAATAAGTATTTACGACATTATAAGTAAGGTATAAAGTACCTTCCAGTTAGTTAATATAAATAGCTATAGTTGTGCCTATAACCACTGTGAGGGACTCTAATTCCTCACATTAATATTCAATTATTCATTTATATCCTACTATTCAGACTTACCTCTGTGTATTATAGTAACAACGACCTACAGTGACATTAAACCCCCCATCTAGGAGTGCTAGCTTAACAAACCGTCTTCGGAACACCCCTTACCTGTTGGCGTCCTGCTATACGTTCTGTCTTAACCTGCACTAGTCTTCTTAAGGCCTGTGTCGGGTGCAGGTCGTAATATATAGATATCTAGGAATTACTACATTTACGTATCTACCAAAAGATCTTTTCACCTAAGATAAATAAGATAATATCCTATATAAGTGACAGTATAACGAAAGAATTAACTAAGTTATAGCGGAATAGAACTTAGTATTTATCGATATAATTCTAGCAGTAACGTAACTAAGCCTTTTAATTTATTATCTAGCAGCTATATAAAAAGCAGAATTTAGCGAAACTATAGCCCTTTTTGTAAAATATTTCAGAGTAACGGTATGTATATTTCTATCTTTTTATAATAAGGATATTATATTTATTTAAATGGGTTATTAGCTATATCACTCTTATTTAATACGTGGAATTATTCTTATCTTTTTATATTGTTACGGCCTGACCCAGGTTATCTCAAGTGAGGCTACTAGTAAAGACAGATCCCTAAGGAAGGTCTCCCAAAGGCAAGTGTGGCAGGAGATCTGAATAAAGGTTAGCACAACTCTCAGGATGAACACACTGTTAATTAAGTCGTAGTATTAGAGGTCCCAGACATTAGTATTTAATTAAACAATATATTACTAGCGTAAGGAACCAAGAACCGTTCTTTAGTGCGTTACAGGTTAACCTAGATATATATAGGAAATCCTAAAGTACCAAGTACCCTATTTACTTTATTTATTATATTTACCTAGAAATAAGGTAAGTAGAGTAAATAACTTAAATGTTTACTGTATTTACCACATTTTTGTAATAAATATAGTAAACACTCTGTATATTAGCAATAATATAGGGTAATGCTTATACTATACTCCTTATAGCCTGAGGTTAGACTAGGCTATAATATAATTCTTCTCTTCTCTAAATTTTCTTTCCTTGAAAATTTTATAAAGACTTCCTTCTATATCCTCCTACTATACCTGTCGACTACGTAAGAAAAACTTACAAAACTACTCCCACTACCTCTTAAGACTATTGTGTTAACATCACTCTTTTTATCTAAATTACTAGTATTTTAATACCTGCTAAGTGTTCTTGTTATAAATCCCTAAACCTAAAGTACAAAACCATTAACTAAAGTAAGGCCTATAGCTTGTGTATTTCTCTCAGGGGTTATATCTACTCTTCTTATAACGTTTAGGGTTATCTTTAATCTGTCCTCTAGAGGCTTCTGAATGAGAAAAAGTGTCTTAACGCTAAGAAGTAAGAGACTCTTTTAAAACTTCTCTAACTTAAAACCCAGTCTTGCACTTTAAAGGCCTAAGCCGACAAAGTCTTTAGCTATAAGATGGAAATCATATATAAGGAGGAAATTACTTAGGTAGTTATAAACCATCCTTCTTCTAATTTAATAAAAATACTAAGTAAAGCAGTAGACCCCTATAGTTAGGAGGCCTTTTAGTAAGTAGGGAGGACATACTTGTAAGGCCTTCTTAACTATATCTTTACTAGTACGTTTTTAACAGTTAAAACAGTTTACTGGTATAACTAGTAATGTACTTATTCTTTAAGTAAGAGGTTGTCAGTTTAACTCTATGTGACGACCCTACAGGCCGTCACTTGGGCCGGAGCGGCCCGACGAATCCCCCGCACAAGGAACAGTGCAGGAAGACAGTACGCACGGTACTGCGCACCGGGCCAGGGGTGTAAAGACCTGAAGCCTCTACAACCAACCAGCAGTTGCTCAGTCTTAGCAGGAGTGCTCACCTACTGAGCATCTGAGAAACCTCTAAGTAAGGAGTGCTTAGTAACAGGATGCTCAGTTCCTCATTAAATAGCAGGCTATTAAGTAAGGTATAAGGTACCTTTAGCTAGTTAGTATAGATAGTTATAGTTATACCTATAACTACTGTAAGGGACTCTAGTTCCTTACGCTAATATTCAATTATTTATTTATATCCTATTACTTAAACTCACCTTTATACATTATAGTAACAGTAACCTATAGTAACATTAAACCCCCTGTTTAAAAGTGCTAACTTAATAAGCTGTCTTTAAAACACCCCTTACCTATTAGTGTCTTACTATATATTCTGTTTTAACCTACACTAATCCTCCTAAGGCTTATATTAGGTGTAAGTTGTAATATAATACTAACGTCCTAATTCTAAACGCTGTTTATTAAATTCCTAAACACCACCTCTTTCCCACTAACATATTAACCTTTAAAAAAGGAAAGGAGATTAAGGAGGTGTAAGCTTAACCTCAGCTCCCTATTATTAATAAGTTAACTACACACCTTAAAGACTTAAACTTTAATTAGTAGGGACTGGTTAAGGAACTTAATAAGGCCTTCCTTAAAGACATTAAAAGTCGTATTAGTCTTATTAAGAAACTTTAAACCTAACTTAACACTGTTAAGCTAAAGAATAACAACTTTAAGGGCTTATAGAAGAAATAAGTGAAGCTTCCCCTACCTTTACGCTTTAAGGGAGACTTTACACAGTTAGAGTTTTAAATAGCTTAGCTTTAGAGTTATATTACCTATTATAATAAGTAGTTCTTTAAAGAAGAAGGAAAGGTTAGGTTTATTAAAGCCTTACTAAATAGAGTAACTGCTTATTAGTATAAACCTCACATAAAGATAATTAATAACCTTTTTATAAACAGAGTATGTAAAAAGGCCCTTAAGACTTAGGCCCTTTTCGACAACTTTAACGTTTTTATTAACTAACTCCAGACTAAGTTTAAAGAACTAAACACCCTTAAATAGGTTAAGTAACACCTTATAGCTTTAAGGTAGACGTCCTTAATCCTTAAGTTCTCTACATACTTTAAATTAGAAACAGTAAAGATTAAACTCAGTTAAAAGGCTTTAATAATACTGTTTTAGAGTGGTTTAAAGGAACACATTACTAAAGACCTTTACCGGGAAGACCGTCTAGATCGTTTTTAAGAGTTAATTAAGATAGTTATTAAAACTAATAACTAGTATTATAACTATTATTATTAAAAGAACTACTAGAAGGAATAAACCCTTTACTAGCTAAGTAAACTAAAGAAGGGGAATTAGTTAACTGTAACAGGTTATCACCCTAGGCTAATAGACATTAATATAGTAAACCGTCAGAATTAACCTAACTGTAATAAACCCTAACGGTAGCGATAATAAAAGCAGTTTAAAAACTTATCCCAGGTCTAATTCTTTAACTGCGATAAGAAAGGCCATATAACACGGTAATACCTGTTATTAAAATAAATCGGTTAGAAACCTATTTTAAAAGGAGGAAAGCATGTTAGGTTTAACTTAAGAGATATCTATATCAGGATAGCAGGTAATGAAGAAGACTACACCTGGATAGATAAGTGTAAATTAGGAGATAAGGAAGAAAAAAAAGAAAAACCCTAAGATATAGTATACCTAATCTTTAAGGGTGTTTTAGAAGAGTTAGCTATAAAGGTGTAGGTCGTAGAAGACCGACTTTAAAGTGGAAACTTAAAACCACTAGAGGTGTAAGTTATAGAAGACTAACTCCAGGAAAAGATATTTTAGTTAGCTATTACAGGCTTTAAAAACCTCACTTTATAAGTCTAGGAATTAAGGAAATCTAAGAAAGACCCTAATTTAGAAATTATTAAGATAGTGAAAGGAGTTAAAGAACTAGCCCTTTAGGCCACCTAAATAGTAAAGTAAGCCTTAAAAGGTGAAAGAGAGTAAGTTAAGAGAATTAAACTGGAGAAACGGAAATTCTTCTTAACAGTACTCCTTAAGACTTTTAAACACTTTAAACATATTAAGTGGATTAGCACCCTTACCTCCCTAGAAAAAGGACAGTTTAAATAACTGCCCTATATTAAAGCTAGTGTACCTTAGACCGGTACCTTAAAGGTCCCTTAAGAAGGTGTAAAGTAAGTATATTAATGGAGAGTTTAAGAGTTAAAAGAAAAACATTAAAAGTTAGTGGATAAAGTAAAGGACCTGTAAGTTAAAAGTCTTATTATAACGTTTAAAGATAAAATAGTAGAAATTAAGTTATAACTTTATAATAAAGTTCACTTTATTAATTAACTTAAGTATTAACTTATTAAGGAAGACCATTTTATGGAAGAATAAGTTAGGTTATTATTACTTAAGTTTTAAGAAGAGGTTTAAGAGAAATAACGTATATAAAGGTAAATGGAAGAAGAGAAAAAACAAAGCACCACTTCCCCCGTTTTATATTTTATAACTATAATACTAGTAGTTAATATCAACCACCTTAGTTACAAAGATATATTATAAATTAATTATATATACGATAATTACACTCTTAACCGGCATTATAGGCTTAAAGCCCTTTATAACTACTTCCTAAATATATAAAGATAAGACTACACTATTATAAGGATAAAGTTAAAACTAGCCTATTACTAAGTTTCCTACTCCTTAATAAGAGAATCCAGTAATAAGTAGAAAGTTACTATAATTAATTAGGCTCTTATAATATATTAGTGAAGAGGAGTACTTAATAATTACTTAATTATAATATATTTACTACATTTTAATAGAAAAGCTAGGGAATAATAGAAATAGGAAGATTATTAACGGATTTAAAAGTAAAAAGACATTACTGTAATCTAAGCCTGTAAAGTGTATTATTAACTTATTAAGGACTTTAGGAATATCGTACCGTTTAAAGTTAACTAGACACTAAAGCGTAAGAATTTAAAAAAGGTTAATCGTTAGGTTTATTAAAGTTACCTGTTTTTCCAAAAGGAATTAGGAAAAGGTTATAAGCCCTTTAAAAGGGCCAGAAACTAATAATTCGTTAATTAGTAAAAACCTTAAGAAAAAGGAGAGGCACTTAAAGGTTAGGTTAGATAAGACCTTAAAGACAGATAGTTATTATAACTTAGATGTTAAAGGAGTATAAGTATTATTCCGTCAGTATTAACATAATAGACGGAAAAGGGAGGCTATTTAAGGTAAAAGCAGTGATTAATAACAGGAGTGCTTCTAACCTAATACACCCTTTGCTAATTAACTAAAGGAAACTCCCTAATAAAGAGTATAAGGAGGCTATTCCCATTTAAAATGGAGAAGGAGACTTATACCAGTATAATAACAGTAAAATCACCTACTACTTACTACTTTTAATTAAAGTGGATAAGGATAAATAATAAGTAAACTTTAATATTACATTAGTTATAAGATATAATATAATTTTAGGTTTACCCTGGCTGGAAAAATATAACCCTATAATTAATTAAAAAAGTAGCCACCTCACCTTTAGTAAGTCCCCCAGCTGTAATCACTGTTTAAAGAAAGCTAAAAAGGCACTAAACTACTCTAGAAATACATAAAGCATTTAAAAGTATGCTAAACCCTTAAAACTAAACACAGTTTAAGTTAGGTTTACTAAGACGGTTAAAGGACTAGAAGGTCTACCGTATTACCTAAATAATAATTTAAAAGGTGGAAAAAAGCTAAAAGCTAATCTACAGATAAGTGAAGAAGTTAACTTATTTAAAGTACCTATAGAATATAAAAAGTTTACCCTATTTTGGAAAAAGATACTGTAATTACTAGATTACAGACTATAAGACCACAAAATTAAGTTAAAGCTGGGAGTAAAGCTCTGTAACTTCCAGCCTTATTACCTAAACCCTTAGTAGGTTAAGGCCCTGTAGGAGTATATTAATAAGAACTTAAAAAACAAGTTTATTATAAAGTTCCAGTTACTAATAAGGTACTTAATACTGTTTATCCTAAGGAAGGGAGACGGTAAGTTACATATAGTTATTAATTACTAAACGTTAAATAAGGATATAATTAAAAATCACTACTTATTACTACTTATTACAGAAATGTGAGAACGGATTATTAAGGTAAATTAATTCTCCAGCCTTAATTTCCCTATAGGATTTAACTATATTAGAGTGAAGGAAGAGGATAAGTATAAGATGGCTTTTTAGACTTATAACAGGCATTACCAGTACTATATTATACTAATAAGATTAATAAACACCCTTATAACCTTTTAAGGCCTTATTAACAGTGTTCTCCGTCCCTTCCTTAATAAGTTTATCTTTATATATTTAAATAACGTTTTAATTTATTCTAAAACTTTAAAAGAATATTAAAAACATATACGACAGGTTTTAACAGCTTTTAAAAAAGTAAAGCTAATAGTAAACCTGGAGAAAAACCACTTTTACATTTAGGAATTAAACTATTTAAGGTTTAAGGTAACCCTTAAAAAGCTTAAAATATAACTAGAGAAGACAGAAACAGTTAGGAATTAGCCTACTTTAAAGAATTAAAAAGAATTATAAACCTTTATTAACTTTACAAACTTTTACTACTGTTTTATTAGGTATTTTACGAAAATCGTAAAACCACTCTATAAACTTACAGGTAAGGGAAAGCCGTTTAAATAGACTGATAAACAGCAGAAGGCGTTTAAAGACCTTAAACACACCTTTATTATAATACCAGTCTTAACCCTCCCTAATTTCTCAAAACCTTTCTAAGTTAAAACGGACTCCTTAGAATTCGTAATTAATAGAGAACTTAACTAAGTCCAGGATAATAGGAAACGCCACCCAGTTACCTTCTTATTAAAAGGGATCCACAGCCTAGCCTTACAATACCTAATTTATAATAAGGAACTAATAGTAATTATTCAGTACTTTACTAAGTAAGCACTGTATTTAAATAGTATAAAAGAACTGGTCTAGGTCTTTTTAAACTATAATAACCTTTAATACTTCCTAATAAAGGAACTTAACCTATAATAAACACAGTAGGCAGAATTAATAGCCCCGTTCTATTTCCAGATTTACTACGTTAAAGGAAAAGATAATAAGTAAGCTAATGCTCTTAATTAAAGACAGGACTATAAAGATATTAATCCAGTCTTAATCCCCGTTACTATATTTAATAAAGTAAAAAACAGTATATTAAAACATACGTTATAAATATCAGATAACTAAACGCCAGAATAAACTATTAACGTCTGTATAAACTTATAAACAGAGTATAACGTCTATTAATAATAATAGGACTTTTAAGTAAAAAGGTTAGTGGAAGGAACTTATAAGTATAAATGCCCCTTAAGAGACTTTACAGGGCACGTGTAAGACTATAGTAAGGAATACCCAGTATATCTAAATTATAATAAAACTGGTTATTAGCTAGAACAGTTATTAAAAGGTATAAATAGTACGTTTAAACCAGGAGTGAGGCTTTAATATTAAAAGAAACCGTACATTTATAACTTAGTTAAGAGAAAGGAGTATATCCAGTAGGTTTATAAGTCTTAACTTAAAGGATATATAGGCCGAATTAAGACTTTAACACAGGCTTAGTAAGCGTACGCCTTCCTAAGGATAAAAAAGTTAATTAAGGAGGTGGTTAATAACTGTAATATCTATTATAAGAAGTAAAATTAATATTATAAGCCTTACAGACTTCTTAAACCACTCCCTGTACTATAAGCGTTATAAAGTTCAATCTTACTTAATTTTATTACTAGGATCCTAAAGTCTAGGGACCTTATTACAGGAGTTACCTATAATTAAATCCTTATAATAGTTAACAGATTAATAAAATAAGCTTACTTTCTACTAACCTTAAAAGATATAATAGTAAAGTAACTTATTTATATCTTTAAGAAAGAGGTAATTTTATAATACCTTTAACCAGATAATATCGTCACAGACTAAGATAAGCTAATTGTGTTAAAGTTCTAATAAAGACTAATATAGAGAATAAGTGTGAAGAGTAAACTTTTAACAGTATTCCACTTATAAACGGATAGCCAGACGGAGTAAGTTAATTAAATACTTATAACGTACCTTTAAGCTTATATTAACTTAAACTGTTATTAATAACATAGATAGCTTATAATATAACATTAGTTAAGTTAATAGGTATATTACCATTCTTCACTAATTATAATAAAAAGCCTAAACTCTGTTAAGGCCTACCTACCAGCACCCCCTAAGCTATAATCTATGTAAACTGGATGTAAGAACTGTATAACCACTTATAAGCTAAATTTAAGTTTACACATAAACAAATGAAGAAGTTTACTAATAAACATTAAATTAAGTAACTAATACTTAAAAAAGGACTTTATTATAATAGTAAATAAGTTAAGGGACTGACTTTTTAGGAGAGGGATTACGTCTACCTTTTTTCATAAAACTTACATTTAAAACAACTTAGTAAAAAGTTTAACTTTAAAAGGTACAGACTGTTTTAAATTAAGAAAAAGGTTACCACCTTTAATTATAAATTAAACTTACCTGTTAATATAAAGGTGTAGATTAAGGTTTTTCACATCTTACTTCTAAAACCCGCCTTAAAGGGAGTTCCTTTAAAAAAGAAGATTAAGATTGACATTAATAAGGACGAATATAACATTAAGGAAGTTATGGATTTATAAAGGGGAAAGAACATATTTAAATATCTTGTTAAGTAATTAAACTACAGCTTTAAAAGTAACTTATAAGAACCAGTTAAAAACTTTAAATACCCAGACCTAATTACAGAGTTCTATTAAAAGAATCTAAACTGATTAAAACTAATAATAGAAATTAGAAATAAGATAAGATCTAACATTTAAATTATTATATTAAAAAGCAAAACTATTATGGGACTTAAAGCCTGAGAATCAGCAGGAAACTCCTTAATAAGTACAGGAGGACATTTATTAAAACCTTTAACTAAGGTTAAAAGGACCTTAAACCTAATAAGGAGGTTGGGCCTTTAAAGTTCCCAGTACGTTTTATATAAAAATAAAAACTATTAAAAAAAAGTCAGTAAAAAGAAATAAACACGTTATTACTACATTATAAAACCGTAAGAGGAAAGAAGTTATAAACTAAGTTAAAAAGAGGATATTAACTGTAGTAACCCCCCAGAAAAAGAACTGGCAGGTGTTCCTGCTAGAAAGCCTCCTTAGTTAAAGGACTCGCTAACTTCAGAAGGAGCGGCTAGACAGGCTTCCTCCTACTCTTAAAAACGGAGGATCTTTACCTCCTAGCTAAACGTAGAAAAAGCTTACTCTTCTATCCTACAGCGCTAGGTTTTAATCCGTTTAAGTCGGGTAACAGCTTTATAGAGCTCTTGGGTTTTTAACTCTAAATTCCACGTAACAGTGTCATATTTAATGTTAAGACGGCGTTTCTTAGAAAGGAGCTGTTAAAAGAAAACGTTACTGTAACTAAACGTGTTATACGAAGATAAAGCTCTTATTAGTAAACATTTAGAGCAGTTGTCCGATTATGTAGTAATAAGATAGGAAAGTGATTTTGAAGAATAATAACTATAAGGCGACATTTACGATTTAAAAGTTAAAGTAAAGTCTGTAAGGTTACGGTAATAGGAGGTGCTGTTTTTCAAAATATGCTTTTACATACAGTTAACAGGTATAGTTACGTTAAGAAAGAAAGAACGCTTTTACTAGGGTTCTTTATGGAAAAAGAACGTTAAAGAGGGGGAATTGTGTAACGACCTTACAGGCCGTCACTTAGGCCGGAGTGGCCTGATAAATCCCCTATATAAGGAATAGTATAGGAAGATAGTACATACAGTATTACGCACCAGGTTAGGGGTGTAAAGACCTAAAGCCTTTATAACTAATTAGCAGTTACTTAGTCTTAGCAAAAGTGCTTACTTATTAAGTATCTAAGAAACCTTTAAGTAAGGAGTGCTTAGTAACAGGATATTCAGTTCCTTACTGAGCAGCGGGCTACTAAGTAAGGTATAAGGTACCTTTAACTAGTTAGTATAAATAGTTATAGTTATGCTTATAATTACCGTGAGGGACTCTGGTTCCTCACGCTAATATTTAATTATTCATTTATGTCCTACTGCTCAGACTCACCTCTATGCATTATAGTGACAGTAACCTACAGTAACATTAAACCCCCCGTCTAGGAGTGTTAGCTTAACAAGCCGTCTTCGGAACGCCCCTTACCTGTTAGCGTCCTGCCATACATTCTGTCTTAACCCACGCCAGTCCTCCCAAGGCCTGTGTCGGGTGCAGGTTATAATACTCTAATATAGGCCTTTAGTAAGGTTAGACCTATAGTACATACTACTAGTAGGTTTATCCTTACCCTTCCCCTTTTTTTAGCAATGCTAACTCCTTCTGTTAGGGCTTTAAAAGTTTTTATACCCTTAGCCTTTTCAACTATTCCTTAGGCTATTAGTTAGTAAAGTATTAGTACTTAGTAGGAGTTAGTTAACTAGGGTTTACATAGTGGAACTCCTGGAGCAGTTTAGGGGGGCTTATGTTTTGAGAATGTTTATTTATACTGTAACTTAATAACTATTTATGCTGTAAAATCCATAACCCTATACATAACCTTAACCCTAAGCGCGCGCAACCACACACATTCAGCACCGGTCAGCCTCGGTCGCAACAACTGCAACTAACCTATTCAATTAAGAGAGGCTCAGGGTTCACCCACAGGTCGGCTTCAATTAGATCCAACTAGGCATCGTCAACTTCTTCAGCATCAGTCGCATCGACGGCGGCATCGGGGCCTGCATTGCGGAGGGGGTCGCGGAGGGTTTACACATCTCGCGCGGGGGCCTTCTCAGCCATATACGCACCAAATTAGCCCGGGGAAATGTGCGCGCAGCCCTTACGTACCTTAGCGACGATGAATTTCGCAAGGCGGTGTCAATTAAGATGGTAGTGCGGAAGAGAAGTCGCCTGCAAAAGATGCGCTTTCAATTAACATTAGGCTTTGTGGTGTAGTTGCGCGCGCTTAGGGTTAGGTTTATATATAGGGCTGTGGATTTTACAGTACAAATAGTCATTAGGTTACAGTACAAATAAACATTCTTTATGTTTTTTACTAGCTCCTAGGAATTACTTTCTTCTCTGTAATCCTTCCACTTAACGAAATACTAAATTAACTGTCCTTTCTTACAGGAATCTAATATTCTTTCAACTTTATATTCTTCTTATTCTTCAGCTTTAGCCTTAGCTTACTGGTTAAAAGGTATGTTTTTAGGTACTAGTTCCAATATCAAAATGTAGAACACTCTTAACTAAAAGTGTATTAAATAGGGTAAGTCAAGTTTAAAATTTGTACTAGCTACCTTTCTGGCGATCCTAAAGGGGCTGTATTTTTTAAAATTAAGCTTAGAACTAAGCCTTTTTAAAAGCAAATTTCAGGCTAAAAGGTAAACGTAGTCTCCCTCTTAAAAAGTCGTCTTAACTCTATTATCGTTATAGTATACTCCTTTCATAAGGGTTAGTCCTTTAACATGTTTTCTATTATAGTACTTTTACATTTATTCTCTAGTAAATTTAAGTTTAGCCTTTAGTTCCTTATAAAGTTGCTGCATTTACTTAACCTAGGTAGCTGCTGTAGGGACTAGTCCTTATAAAGGTAGTCCTTAGTAGAGGTCTAGCTTACAACTATATAAGGTAAAGTAGGGTAAAACTTTTATCAACTCTATTAGAATAGTATTATAAGCTACCTAGGCTAGTAGAAGGAGTTCTACCCAATTGTCCTAGTTAAAGTTAACAAAGGCTTAAAAGTAGGATTTCAATGTTTGGTTTATCTACTCCATTTATCCATCTAAAGGTAGTTTTTTACCATTAATAACTTACTTTTAACACTAGTATACTTTATTACGGTTTACTAGAACTTTAACATCAGGAGCTTATCCCTATTTAATATGATATTGTTAAGTTACAGATAGTTAGTAATAATGTTTCGTTTAAAAAGAAACGTAAGCTATTCTGTAGATATTATTAAGTTAGCTAAGAGGAAGTAGGTATACTTTATCAGTTTGTTAATAATAATAAAAAGTTAGTTATACGTTACTCCTATAGCTGGATTAGTAGATTTTGAAATACTAATAATAAAGTTTAGAGACACTGAAGTCTACAGGGTTTTAGTAATCTATAAGGTTTATATTATTGATTTTATTTTCACGTACAGAGGTTACAGTTGTTAAGAACTTCTTTAACAATCTTTTTCATACCTAAGAAGGTATATCTTTGTTAAACTTAGGCTAAGGTTTTAGTTTGGCCTATATATTCTCCTATATAAGATTTGTATTCTGATTAAATATATTCTTTTCGTTTTTCTAGTTTATAAATATAGGGTTTCTCCTTATACTAAAGTTATATATTCTATTCTTCTCCTTAGGTACTAACTCCTTTAGAAACGGCTTTATTAGGGAGGTTTTCTTTAGTTAATTAGTAATTAGGCTATTACCACTTAACTTAGCATTCTTATAATACTGTATTCCAGATCTATATTATATCTTTTAAAGTCTAGTCTTTAGTGATTCGACGGCCATGGCGACACGAGTAACACGGACTGGGGGTATTTCTTCGTCGAGATGGCGAGGACCGTCACCGACACTTCAGTTCCAGTGACGCCGGATATCCAGCCCGGCGTTGCCGCCATCGCCGCTTCCCGCTTCAGCCACGCCGAGGGACAGCTCGATGGTGATGGTTCTGCCAACAAGACAATGGTCATGGCCGCGATGCACGGCTTCGCCATGGCCGTTGCTTTCCTTCTCCTCTTCCCGGCGGGAGCAGCGGCCATGGCGTCGCGACACGTCGGGGCGTTTCGCCACCACTGGATTTTACAAGTTGCTGGGATGGTTTGTGTCGGCGTCGGTGCCGTGCTGGGCTTCGTGATGCGTCCGTCCCTGGGGACTACCCACCAGCGCCTCGGGCTAGCTACCGTCGGCGCGGTCGGCTTACAGGCCGTCTTGGGAGTTTGGCACCACGTGCAATACGTCCGGTCCCCGAGACGGACTTGGATGGCTCGCCTCCACGTCCCTCTCGGCAAGACCATCCTGCTCGCCGGCTACGCGGCCGTCCTGACGGGGTTGGCTCTCCACCACGTGCCCGTCTTCGACTTCGTCGTGGTGGCCATACTGGTGGCAGGCGAGGTCCTCTGGTTGGCCATCGCAGCGGCGCGAACGGCCTTCACTCGGACCGACAACAAGTTGCCTTGGCAAGCGGCGGCGGCGGCGGCGGCACAGAAGGACACCCCCGCCCACAGCAGTGAGGCATACCAATTGCTAAAAGGGGAGGAGGGTGAGGGGGAGGCGTAGCTCAGTAAGGTATCTTTGTTGGGAGGGGATTTTTAAATGCATGATCTAGATAGGAAGGCTAGGTTAGGTACAAGAACAAAAAAAGAATGAATAATAGAAGGTAACCGCCGAAAGTGCATGGTTTGATGGTTTGCTGCAAGTCGGTTCTGTGTCACCCGACAGACGGCTGTGTTACCACACTTTTTCTTACAGTATTACCCAACAGACGAAGGATTGACAGTGACGGCTTGAGGCGCGGGGGTGACCGTGGGTGCATGGGGTCCCGCGGCAGGTCTTGTTTCATCACCATCAATTTAAGCTAAGGTACCGGGTAAAGAGGCATGCTCGCATTGTTGCATCAAGGTAGACGAGGTGAGCCGAGCTGCGGCACAGCAAGGTGTGTTTGCCCAGAGAAATACCCGCTCCAGACAGACAGACCTTTTGCTGTTCCCGGCCACCTGCGCCCATCCATCCAGTCAATCCAGACCTTCTACCAGTCCATCCTGCCTGACAAGACAAGACGCTGCAGTGCTCGGGTTACTCAACTAAGGTGCCTGCCTGCCTGCCTATCCCGGAACTCACCTCACATCTTTTTTTTTTTTTTTTTTTTTACCTCCATGACGAAAGAGGAAAATCAATTGATCCCATTTTAGTTTTGGTTTGGTTTGGTTTGGCTTTGGATCTGACCTCAGCTGTCATGTGGTTGTGGTCTCGTCTTCCCCCCCTATGCCTCCTACCCCGGGATGGTCTGCCTGCCCGGGGACGTCTGTCTAACGATGACCGCGTCGAAGCGCTGCTGCAGGGGCTGCTCAACTTTGGCCCGGCAGCGTGGCTGCTCCTTGCCGCACCGGTCAGGATTGCCCAGCTGCGCCGAGCCAAGCTCGTCGTCCTCCCCAATCGCCGGGGATTCGTCAAATCAGTCTGTCTCTTCCTTACATACCTAACCTGACCTACCTTCCTATTGGGTCCCTGTTACTACGAATAAGCCCCACGCCACTGACATGCATTTTTTGATCCTAGGTCGCCGCACTCGTTCTGTTCGGGACCCAGGTTGCCGGTCTTGCAGCCGCAGTTCAGACGCGTAGAGCAGATACTGTGGCTGCCCAAGTTCTGTCCGTCGCCGCCGCCGCCGCCGTGTGCGTGCTCTCGCCGCTCGAGCACGGCCGCAATGTGGCCCCCTCGGCCCTGCTGACAGGGTACCTGGCACTGGCCCTCCTAAGCGATGCCGTGCGGGCCGGTCTGCTCCTCGTTGCCTGGAACCTGTGCTGGCCCGGATCACGGTGGAGCTCATGGGCCGTAGTCGCGGCGCCGGCTGCCCGGCTCGGCCTCTATTTGCTCGAAGCCCGGACTAAGCGGTCCATCCTCCGCGAGCCGTGGGCGAGAACCCTCCCGCCTGAAGACACGGCGGGGTACTTTGGTGTTGCCTTCTTCTGGTGGGTCAATACCGTGCTCAGGAAAGGCTATGCCACGGTATTTTCCCTCGCAGACATGCCTCCGCTAGGCCCCTCGATGGATGTCGTCTTGGTCCGCGAAGCCATGCTCAAGGAGTGGGATAGGCGGGGTAACTTACTTTTTTTTTTTTTTCTCCTCTCATACTCCGTATACTTGGTAGGGTAAGATTGGATTTGGCTAATATCAGGAATTTGATGCGACAGAAAGACCAGAGGGCAGGTATGCTCTGCTGAAAGTGCAGCTGCGGTGTCTCTGGCGGGCACACGCCTCCGTCGTTCCACCCCGCTTGGTATTCGTCGTCCTGAGCTGCAGCCAGCCGGCGCTCGTCAGTCGGGCCATCACTTTTGTGGGCGCCGATCTACCGCCGCTGGAGAACCGGGCCGAGGCATTTCGGTTGCTGGTCATGGCCCTGGTCATCTACGCTGGCATGGCGGTATGTATTTTCCAAACCTTGCCCCTACCCAGACACCGATATCCTAACCTATCTTTCATTGTTGGTGTAGGTAGCCAATGGTATGTACCAGCGGCGTCTCGTGCGGCTCAACTGCCTTGGCCGCATGGGGCTGGTTGGGCTTCTCCACCGCCAGTGTCTGACGATGCGAGACTCGGACGCCGACGGATCCGGAGCCGTGACGCTCGCCAACAGCGATGCTGAGGACGTGGCCAACTCGGGCGAGCTGGTCCACGATCTGTGGTCCAAGACGCTGGAGCTGGCAGTAGGAATGTATCTCCTCGCCCGCCAGGTCGGATGGGTGTGCGTGCTGCCGCTGCTCGTCGTGATCGCCGTCTCCCGCGCCGTCGAGAAAATCACAGACAACGTAGCAGAGCGTCAGATGGATTTCACCCAGGCCACCCAGGAGCGTGTGTCGTTGACCAGAGCCGTGCTCGACGCCGTCAAGACCGTCAGGATGATGGGCGCCGTCGACCGTATCCATGCCAAGATCCGTGATGCTAGGGATAGAGAGATGGGAGCCTACGTCCGCTTCTACCGTCTGATGGTGGCCTTTTTTGTGAGCTGTAAGTTTCCCCTTCTCTCTCCCTTTTATCTTTCCTCCTAATACGTTGTAGCCGTCGCCCTACACCTTTTCAGCCCTGCCTTCACCCTCATCGTGTACGCAGTACAGGCGCAGATACGTGGCAAGCAGGCTCTCGACGTCGAGACCGTCTTCACCGCCCTGACCATCATCGACATTGTGTGCACGCCCGCCAACACGCTGCTGGGCGTGATTCCCGAAGCCGCCTCCCTGCTGGCCGCCCTTGATCGCCTCCAGAAATACCTGCTCCTCCCGGACCGGGAGGATAAGCGCCTCTCTTTAGATTCTGGTTACGCCAGCAGCGACATCGCCGTGAGAATCGATGGCGCCACTGTCCGTCCGGCCCCAACGGCCGACCCCGTCCTCAAAAACATCACGGCGTCCCTACCCAGGGGCCGGCTCGTCGTAGTCTCGGGCGCCGTCGGCACGGGAAAGACTACCCTCGCCCGCGCTCTGTTGGGTGACGTCCCCCCCGATGAGGGCGAGATCCGGTCTGCTTTCACCAAAGAAGGGAGAGGAGTGGCGTATTGCGCTCAGACGGCGTGGTTGCCCAACGGCACCATCAGAGATGCCATCTGCGGTCCGTTGCTGGACGAGGACGGGAATGGCGGGGTGGATGAGGTGTGGTATCGACGGGTGCTGCACGCGTGCGATCTCGAGCAGGACCTCGACCAGATGCCCCTTCGAGACGCAACAGTGGTGGGAAGTCGCGGCACTGCCCTGTCAGGGGGCCAAAAGCAGCGAGTGGTGAGGTTTTTTTTGGTTTTTTTTTTCCAACACAAATGATTTCATGTCGGTGCGGTTGCTAATATGAACCAAAGGCACTCGCTCGTGCCGTCTACGCCCGCCCCGGCCTGGCAATCCTCGACGACGTGCTTTCCGCGCTGGATGCGACAACGGAACAACACGTTGTCGATAACCTCCTCGGACCAAAGGGTCTGTTTCGAGAGCTAGGCACAACGGTTCTGCTCATCACGCATGCGAGTACGTACCCCTTTTCTTTTCGTGACAAACACTTGACCTATGCAAGGCATGTGGCTAACGCCTAGTGCAGTCCAACACCTCCCCCTAGCCGACCACATTATCGTTCTCGACGAAAATGGCAGCGTCGCCGAGCAGGGGAGCTGGGAGGATCTGCGCGCTCGGGCGGGATACATCAGCACCGTCGTCCTCAAGGAGCCCCCATCCGGCGAGCGCAGCAAAAAATTACAGAACGGAACCGACGCAGCCGACCAAGATGAAAACGAAGATGCCAAAGACGAGGAAAGTCCCTCCTCCCCGGAAACAGAGAGAATGCTGGACATGGCTCGCAAGACAGGCGACATCACGCTGTACAGCTACTACTTCCGCGCCGTCGGGCCCGGGCGGCTTTTCCTCCTCACTTTCTCGCTCCTGGTATACTCTGCGCTGGCCGGGCTGATCCCCGTGTGGCTGCGGCGTCTGGCCGAGAGCGGGGGCGAGCGCATGTGGTTCTACACGGGTGTCTACTTCGCCCTCACGACCGGCACCTTTTTGTCGGTCGCCATCGCCGTCGGCACCATCTTCCTGATCATCGCACCCAGCGCCGGCACCGTCCTGCACACGCAGCTCCTCGACGCCGTGCTCCGCTTAGCTCCCCAGACATACTTCTCCACCACGCCGACCGCGGCGACTCTCAGCCGCTTCGGCCCCGACATGGGCATGCTGGACCGCTCGCTGCCGTTTGCGCTCTTCCAGGCCCTGCAGGCCCTATTCCGCGTGCTCACCCAAGCCGTACTCCTCGTTGCCGTGCAGCCTCTTCTCGCCGCGGCACTCCCCGTCGCCGCTGCCTTCGTTTTCGTCATCCAGAAACTATACCTCGCCACATCGCGACAGCTCCGTCTCCTCGACCTCGAAACCCGCTCTCTCGTCAGCGCCAGCTTCCTCGAGACAGCCGACGGGGCCGCGACGGTGCGGGCGTTTGGGCCGCGGTGGGCCGCCGCATCTGCGAAACAGAACGCCGGAGCCGTCGACTCGGCGCTGCGGCCCGAGTATCTCCTCGCGGGGATCCAGCAGTGGCTCGACGTGGTTCTGGATCTCATGGTCCCCGGCTTGGCCGTCGCCGTCATCGGCCTCGCTGCCGCTGTCAAGGAATCCACCCAGCCGGGCCAACTCGCCATCGCCCTCACTGTCGTTCTCAATGCGAATACTTACCTTCTCCGCCTCGTCTCCGCCTGGACCCGTCTCGAGACTGCGTTGGGTGCAATCTCGCGCCTGCGTGCGTTTCGTCTTTCTGTTGCTCAGAACATGAACCTAAACCCAACCCTAAGCCTGAACTGGGAAGAGGGGGAAGAAGAGACGACGTATATACCGCCGGAGGGGTGGCCTATCCACGGGGACGTGGTATTCTCGCGATTCAGCGCCGCGTACGTCCCCGAAACGCTTGCCCTCAACGACATCAGCGTGGCCATCCCCGCGGGCGCGAGGGTCGGTATCGTGGGCCGCACGGGAAGCGGAAAGACTTCCCTGGTGCTGAGCCTGCTGCGACTGATCGAGCCAGCCGTTCCCCCTGTTCCAGGAGCTCAGGAAGAGGGAGCGGTGAGCATCGATGGGGTTGATATCTTTCGAATCCCCCGCGAAACGCTTCGCGCTCGCCTCATTGCCGTCCCGCAGGACCCGATGGTGCTGGCCACAGACACGGTGCGCGAGAGCCTGGCTGTTGTTCTGCCTCTACCCGTCTCCCGGGAGGATAACAAAATTGTTGGAGATGCGGATGTGAATAGAGATAAGGACATGGTTGAAGCCTTGCAGCGGGTTGGGCTATGGAGCATCATGCAGGCGCGGGCCTCATCCCTCCCTCGAGAGGAAGAGGAAGGGGAGGAAGAAAACAGCAAAAAGGATGTGTTAGATATCACCATGGGAACGCTCGCCCTATCGCACGGCCAGCAGCAGCTTTTCGCGCTGGCGCGGGCCGTGCTGATGCGCAGGGTAGGCGGGCGGGGACGGCTTGTTCTCCTAGACGAGGCGACGAGCAGCGTCGACGCCGCCACCGACAAGGTCATGCAGAGCGTGGTGCGGGAGGAATTTGCCGGGTACACGGTCCTCACCATCGCCCACAGGCTGGATACGGTAATGGGGAGCGATTTAGTCCTGGTCATGGATGGGGGGAGGCTAGTCGAGGTCGGGAAGCCGGGGGACCTTGCGGGCAAAAAGGGGGGGCGGTTTAGAGAGCTTCTGAGAGGAGGGGTGTGGGAGGATGGGAAGCGGTAGAAAAGGTAGGCGTGAATAAGAGAAAAACAGATCGAGTGCAGTAGGGAGCTCCCCGCGGGGGCCCCGCCACCGGAGGCGCCACCGGGGGCAAAAAAAAAAAAAAAAAAAAACAGGGAAGATCTAGAAAGAGCCAAGACATTTCTTGTTTCGATTGAGACTTTACACAGCTGTGTACACCCACCGTGGCACAACATGCAGCCAACAGCTTTTCGATTGGGCAGAAACCGCATTTGCT